>Ga0190315_1000024_pt1 | contig 97496 bp, 91 predicted proteins | sample 48701101_MG_FD_161673 | JGI IMG/M metagenome (GOLD analysis project Ga0190315, IMG submission 161673) | Hydrothermal vent sediment bacterial communities from Southern Trench, Guaymas Basin, Mexico - 4870-11-0-1_MG | ecosystem: Environmental > Aquatic > Marine > Hydrothermal vents > Sediment ...
AAGAACCCTTCTCAAGGGTTGTTTTGATGAGAACCCCTCAAACCTCCCCGTCAATGGCGAGGGGTTAACTCGTTAGAACCCTCGCAAAGGGGAGGGGGTCAGGAAGAATCCAACCCAATCCCTTTAACTATCATCATCTATAATTTACACGAAAGTTTTTGAAGTTTATCTTGGCTAACGTTTATTAATTCTGAATGCATACCAACACTGGAGGGTGATAACACATGAAGGAAGGCCTCAAAGAGAGGATAAGACTGTGGAAGAGGTTATACGTAAACGCCTTTGAAAACGCTCTAAACGCGATTCCAAATGTTAAAGGTGTTCTTCTGGGATATAACACAAATGTTGACGCCATAAAATACCTAGACAAGGATGATTTAGAAAAGAGGATAACTGAGATAGGAAAAGAGAAGGTTTTTGAAGTCATTGAAAACCCTCCTGAAAAGATTTCGTCTCTCGAAGACCTTTTTGGCGGAATATTAAGGAGCATAAAACTCGGCAAAGCCATGGAGTGGTTTGTAGATAGCGAAGAAGTGAGAGAATATCTAAGAAAATGGGGGTGGAATGAGCTCAGAATAGGGGGACAAGCAGGGATAATGGCAAACCTTCTTGGGGGGGTGTATAGAATTCCAACGATTGTTCATGTTCCTCAAAATCCAAAACTTCAGGCAGAGTTATTTGTAGATGGACCGATTTACGTCCCCATTTTTGAAGGAAACGAATTAAAGCTTGTTCATCCTAAAGAGGCCGTTTCCAATGAGGAGGAGTTAATTCACTATATATACGAGTTTCTTAGGGGTTTTCAGGTTTTTGAGATTCAAGCACCGAGAGAAAACAGGTTCATCGCCAATGCCGATGATTACAATGCAAGGGTCTACATGAGGAGAGAATTCAGAGAAGGTTTTGAGGAAATAGCCGCAAAAGTCGAACTGGCAATAATAAGCGGGTTGCAGGTTCTAAAGGAATACTATCCAGATGGAACAACATACAGAGATGTCCTTGATAAAGTTGAAAGCCATCTAAACACTCTTAACCGTTATAATGTGAAGAGTCATTTTGAATTCGCTTACACCGCTAGCAGAAGGGTTAGAGAGGAACTCATAGAACTTTTACCCAAGTTCACAAGCGTTGGCCTTAATGAAGTGGAGCTCGCTTCAATAATAGACATAATAGGAGACGAGGAACTTGCAAGAGAAGTTTTGGAGGGGCATGTTTTTTCAGTTATAGATGCAATGAACATTTTAATGGACGAGACTGGAATTGAGAGAATTCACTTCCACACCTATGGATATTACCTCGCTTTAACCCAATATAGGGGAGAAGAGGTAAGGGATGCTTTACTCTTTGCATCTCTTGCCGCAGCGGCTAAAGCCATGAAAGGAAATCTTGAAAAAATAGAGCAGATTAGAGATGCCCTAAGTGTTCCAACAAACGAAAGGGCAATAATACTTGAAGAAGAACTCGAAAAGGAGTTCACAGAGTTTGAGAATGGCCTTATTGATATGGTTGACAGACAGCTCGCCTTCGTGCCAACAAAGATCGTAGCATCTCCCAAGAGCACAGTGGGAATAGGAGACACAATTTCAAGCTCAGCTTTTGTCAGTGAGTTTGGAATGAGAAAAAGGTAGTCTTTTTTAATATTTTTTAACCTTAAAATTTATATATGGAAAGAAACAAAAGATATTTGGCAGAGTGCTTTTATTATTCTGCTTGCTTCAATCACTTTGGAGGTGAGAACATGCTTTTAGAGGCCCCGGTTTATAAAGAAATCTTCGGAGCTGTGAAGATTCACGAACTACAAAAAGTCATTAAGATGGATACCAAAACTGAAGACGTTCCCATCTTCACCATCCAAAACGTTTCGAGGGAAGAGATTTACAAAACCATTGGAGAAATAGCAATAGTTGTACCAATGAAAAACGAAAAGTTGCACTTAGTTGATGGAGTTCTTAAAGCAATTCCCCACAAGTCGCCAATTATAATCGTTTCCAACAGCAAAAGAAAGGGACCCAATAGATTTAAGCAAGAGGTAGATTTGGTAAAACACTTCTGCAATCTGACGCACTCAAAGGTTATTATGATTCACCAGAAGGATCTAGGGTTGGCAGAAGCGTTTAAAGAAGTTGGTTATGAGGATATCCTAGACGAAAAAGGGCTTGTGAGAAGTGGAAAAGGAGAAGGTATGCTCATAGGAATAATGCTGGCCAAGGCAATAGGAGCAAAATACGTCGGATTCATAGATGCAGACAACTACATACCCGGAGCGGTTAACGAATACGTCAAGGACTATGCTGCCGGCTTTCTGATGAGTGAAAGCGAGTATACAATGGTGAGACTCCACTGGAGGCACAAACCCAAGGTCAGCAGAGGAACGCTTTATTTCAAGAAATGGGGGAGAGTTAGCGAAATAACCAACCACTACCTAAATCAGCTAATAAGTGAAAAAACATCATTTGAAACCACAATAGTGGCAACTGGCAATGCAGGGGAGCATGCAATGACAATGAAGCTTGCAGAAATCCTGCCGTTTTCAACGGGTTATTCAATAGAACCTTACGAGATAGTGTATCTCCTTGAACGCTTTGGTAGTTGGGAAAACGTGGGAGAGTTCCAAGATGTATTTGACCAGGGAATAGAAATCTTCCAGATAGAGACGCTAAATCCCCACTTCCACGAGGACAGAGGACAGGAACATGTAAAAGAGATGGTACTGCTGTCTCTAACCACAATATACCACTCGAAACTTGCATCGGAAAGGTTAAAGAGAAGGATTTTAGAAGACCTCAGAATGCACGGGATCATAAAGGAAAATGAAGAACCACCAAAACCAAGGATAATGAGGCCAATAAAGGACATAGACATTAAAAAGTGGATGAAGACGCTTGAGTCAAACCAAGAAACTCTCCTGAGGTTCAACCTATGAAGATAATCTTCCTAGATCTGGACAAAACCCTAATTGGAGAGGATTACTCCCCAGAACCTGCAAAGAAGATAGTGAACTTCCTGAAGGAGAGAGACTTCAAGATAATATTTAACTCCTCAAAGACAAAGGCAGAGCAGGAGTACTATCGAATGACCCTTAACGTTACAGATCCTTTCATAATCGAAAATGGGAGTGCAATCTATATTCCAAAGGGCTACTTCAACTTTGATTTTCCCTACAATAGAGAAGAGGGGCATTATTATGTCATTGAACTGGGAACGAAGTATGAAACTATAAGAAAAGTTCTGGACAAGATAGGAGAACATTTTGGGCTGAAATACTATGGAAATTCAACCATTGAAGAGATTATCGAATTTACTGGGCTCCCAAAAGAGCTTGCAGAACTCGCTGTGAAGAGAGAATACTCAGAGACTATCTTCAAATGGGAAAGAGAAGGATTTCAAAAGTATATAGAGCAGAGAAATCTCAAGATCACAAAGGGCAGTAGATTCTATACCGTTACCGGAGACACGAATAAAGGAAAAGCGGCAAAAATGCTCATAGGCTTATATTCAAAGAGCGAAAAAGTAGAAAGCTATGCAGTGGGGGACGGAGAGAATGACATTCCAATGCTTGAAGTTGTTGATCATCCCTTTGCTATAAACCTTCCATACAAAAGGGGTAAGAATATAAAGACAATAAAAGAACTTAAAAAGAACTTATAGAGGTGATAGAATGAAAACAATTATCCTCGCTGGGGGGAAAGGTACGAGATTATGGCCATTAAGTAGAGAGTTAATGCCAAAGCAGTTTATAAGAATCTTCGACAGTGCATCTCTCTTCCAAAAAACCGTCGAAAGAGCATTAAAATTTTCAAAACCCAAGGAGATATTCATCGTTATAGACAAGGAGTACAAATTTAGAGTTCTAGATGACTTAAAGGAACTTGGCATAGATATCCCAAAGGAGAATATTCTGCTTGAACCTATTGGAAAAAACACTTTACCTGCTATTTTCTGGGGAATGAAAGTCATAGAAGAGAACTATGGGAAGTCAAAGGTGGCTGTTCTTCCATCAGATCACTTAATAAAGGTTAATGAGGATTATATAAGAGCCTTTGAAAATGCTGAGAAGCTTGCGGATAATTATTTCATAACATTTGGGATTAAGCCCACAAAGCCTCACACCGGTTATGGCTACATAAAACCGGGAGAAAAACTTGAGGGTGGATACAAAGTTGAGGAGTTCAAAGAAAAACCTGATTACGAGACCGCAAAGCGCTATGTGGAAGAAGGCTACTACTGGAACAGCGGCATATTCCTTTTCGATAGCTCACTGTTCATTGAGGAAGTAAAAAATGTCGCCCCTGAAGTTTACAATGCCTTTAAAGAGGCAAAGACCATAGAAGAAGCTTACGAAAAAGTTCCGGAAATCTCTGTAGATTATGGCGTCATGGAGAAAACTGACAAAGCAGCCGTAGTGCCTTTAAACACTCATTGGAACGACTTAGGAAGTTTTGATGCAATATACGAAGCCTTTGAAAAAGATGAAAACGGAAACGCCGTCAGAATAAGTGGATTCAAAGGAGATTACATAAACGTGGATTCAAGAGAGAATCTGGTAATAACGGAGAGATTGACCGCAACGGTGGGAGTGAAAGACCTGGTGATAATAGACACCGGCGATGCCCTGTTAGTAGCTAAGAAAGGTGAGACTCAAAAGGTTAAAGAGGTGTACGAAAAGTTAGTAGAAAAAGGAGATGAAAGAGCCCTAGTACACAGAACTGCATACAGACCTTGGGGAGCTTATACAGTTCTTGAAGAGAGAGAAAGATATAAGATAAAGCGCTTAACGGTCTTACCTGGTAAAAGATTATCCCTTCAAAGGCATTATCATCGTTCAGAACACTGGGTTGTTGTTAAGGGAACTGCAAAGGTTAAGATCGGAGAGAAGGAGCTCCTGCTAAGGCCGGGAGAGAGCACGTTTATTCCTGCAGGAGTCGTTCATAGGCTTGAGAATCCCGGAAAAGTTGTTCTTGAGGTCATAGAAACCCAGATCGGGGAATACCTTGGTGAGGACGACATTGAAAGATTTCAGGACGACTTCGGGAGAGAGTGAAAATGGAGAAAGCTTCATGCAAAGACAAGTGGGAAAGGCTCAGCGAAGCACTTTCCTCTCTTTCAATTAGCTTACTTGGCACGATACTTTTCGTCCTTGTAATAAGCTACTTCACATTAAAGGGGCTTGGAAATGCCAAGATAACCGTCCCCATACAGGGAATCAACGTGGAGATAACCTACCCAGAGATGAAGCTTCCAATAGACTTTGACATCTTATATAAGGTTGTTTTATTCCTCTTCAGCACAGTGTTGATCGGGATACCCGTACCCCTCTTACCAGAGAACATAAAGGTATTAAAGGTAGGAATCACACTACTTCAGGCTGCGATCTTTACTTATGCATTATATTCCTTCATAGCAATCATCCTTGAGCTTATAAAGGCGCTTGCATGAGGTGATGAAAATGGGCAGAATATTCGGAACGTTTGGAGTTAGAGGAATCGCAAATGAAAAGATAACCCCAGAATTTGCACTCAAAATGGGAATGGCATTTGGAACGCTCTTAAAAAGAGAGCAACCAGATAAAGAGCTCTGGGTTGTCGTGGGAAGGGACACAAGAGTTAGCGGCGAAATGCTCAAAAATGCACTGATAAGCGGTCTCTTAAGTGTTGGAATTAACGTTATAGACGTAGGAATAGCACCAACTCCAGCGATCCAGTTTGCATGCAAGTATTTCAAAGTTGATGGAGGGGCCGTAATAACTGCAAGTCACAACCCACCAGAATACAACGGAATAAAGCTGCTTGAGCCAAATGGCCTGGGCCTTAAAAAAGAAAGAGAGGCTATAGTGGAAGAGCTCTTCTTTAAAGAAGATTTCTACAGAGCTAGATGGGATGAAATAGGCCAGTTAGTGGAGAGGGATATAATAAGACCTTATATAGATGCAATAAAGGCTAAGGTGGATGTTGAGGCAATAAGAAAGAGAAAGCCCTTTGTTGTGGTAGATACATCAAACGGTGCAGGTTCTCTAGTGCTCCCATATCTCCTAAGAGAACTGGGCTGCAAAGTTGTCAGCGTTAATGCACACCCAGATGGTCACTTCCCCGCAAGAAACCCCGAGCCGAACGAGGAGAACCTTCAAGGATTCATGAAGATCGTGAAAGCCCTTGGAGCGGACTTTGGAATAGCCCAAGATGGTGATGCAGATCGCTCTGTTTTTATAGACGAAAACGGAAACTTCGTACAGGGAGACAAGACCTTTGCCTTAGTGGTAAAAGCTATGTTAGAGGAGAAGAAGGGAGGTCTAGTTGTAACAACAGTGGCGACTTCTCACATAATAGACGAGCTTGCCAAGATCTACGGAGGAAAAGTTCTGAAGACGAAGGTTGGAGACCTTATAGTATCAAGGGCATTGCTTGAACACAACGGTCTGGTAGGGGGAGAAGAAAACGGGGGGGTCATCTTCCCAGATCACGTTTTGGGTAGAGATGGTGCCATGACAGCTGCAAAAATAGTTGAGATTTTTGCAAAAAGTGGTAAGAAGCTCAGCGAACTAATAAACGAGCTTCCAAAGTTTTACCAAGTAAAAACCAAGAGACACTTGGAAGGAGACAGAAAAGCAATAGTGTCAAAAGTTGCTGAGATTGCAGAGAAAGGGGGTTTAAAAATTGACACAATCGATGGTACAAAGGTTCTTTTCGATAATGGATGGGTGTTGGTAAGAGCAAGCGGAACTGAACCAATAATAAGAATCTTTGCAGAGGCAAGAAGTGAAAAAAAGGCAAAGGAATATCTCAACATAGGTTTAAAGCTGCTGGAGGAAGCCTTGAAGACCTGACTTCTTAACTTTAATATGACCACCTTTGGTTTCTTTAATCTTTAAATACCTTCCAGATTACTCTAAGTCGATGAGAAGGAGAGAATATGTAAAGAAGTGGGCAACTATTCTTTTCCTCTCTATACTCACGGGGATAGTTGGTGGATTAGGAGCTGTAGTTTTCAGAAAACTAATATATTTTATAAGACTGCTGTTTTTTGGTGTTTTACTCCCTCATATTTCCTTCTATTACCATGGGTACAATCTCGGATACATATTCCTTCCAGCAATAGGCAGCCTTGTAGTTGCACCGATAATCAAAAACTATCCAGAATTAAAGGGAAACGGTGTGCCCGAAGTTATAGAGGCAGTGATATTCAAAAGAGGAGAGATAAAAGGAATACTAGCAGCTTTTAAGGCATTAGCAACTTCAATTACCATCGGAAGCGGTGGAAGCGTTGGTCGAGAGGGTCCTATAGGCTTCATTGGAGCCTCGCTAGCCTCAGCCCTAACTCAGACTTTTAAACTCCCTTCAGAAATGAAAAAACTTCTAACCACCTGCGGTCTGGCCGCAGGAATAGCGGGAACCTTTAATACCCCCCTTGCCGGAGCAATGTTCGCCCTTGAAGTCGTTTACATGGGGACGTTTTCCATAAACCTTGTTCCAATATTTCTTTCTGCCGTGGTGGGCAATACCGTAACGTTGCTGTTTTTGAGAGGGGCATTTGAGGTCAATATTCCCCTTCAAATTGCCCACAAGCACATTGAGCTTTTCTTCCTATTTCTCATGGGATTGCTCTTTGGTATTTTAGCCGCTTGCTGGGCAAAGCTTCTATTCTGGCTCACCGATAAATTTGAAGGCATTAAAGCCCCACTGTGGATAAAACTTTTTATTGGAGGATTGAGTGTTGGTTTTATCGGAATGTTCTTTCCCCAATATGGAGTACTTGGAGTTGGTTATGAGGGGATAGAGCTTGCCATTGCAGGATTGCTCCCGCTTACAGTCCTTATTCTTTTAGGAATTGGAAAAATGATTGCAACGTCCTTAATGATATCCTCCGGTCATAGTGGTGGTATCTTTGCTCCAAGTCTTTACATTGGGGCTCTACTTGGGGCTGCATATGGGACGATTTTAAAGCTTCTCTTTCCAGCCATTGGGATTAATCCAGCGGTTTATGCTCTAGCCGGAATGGCGGCATTCTTCAGTGGACTAACACAAGCCCCGATAAATCAGATACTTATGGTGGCAGAGCTCACTAGAGGATACGCCCTCCTTCCAGGAGTTATAACCTCCGCAATCACAAGCTTTTTGACGGCTAGGTTTATTCTCAGGGGTTCTTCGGTATACACTTTAAAGCTTGAGCGGAGAGGAATTCGTATAAAAACCGGCCGTCCTATGGTTTTAGAGACAATCCCGGTTGGAGAGATTATGACTGCAAAACCCGTCTTTGTCTATAAATGGAATACTCTAAGAGATGTCGAAGAGCTCGTTGCAAAGACCGGCCACGATTACTTTCCAGTTGTTGACGAAAAAATGAGAGTGTTGGGAATAGTCGGCATAAAAGACTTCCTAAACCTTTCCCAGAGGATAAAAACGCTACCCATAGAGAGATTTCTGCGTAAAGAATACGGTGTTGGATATTTAAATGAAACCGCTCATGATGCCTTTGAAAAGCTGATGAAGTACGACCAAAATCTTCTTCCTATTGTTGAAAGCCCCGAAAACAAAAAGCTTATTGGTGTTGTAACAAAAAGAGATATCTACAAAGCTTATTATCGAGCACTGCAGGAAATGTATATAGAAGACTGATCATTTTGAGAGCATTCCAATCATGTAAAAGAGAAGCTTCGCAGCGGTTAGGGCTGTAATATCCCCAAGCTCCATTCCCGCAACTTCCATTATATCAAAACCAACGATTTCCTTGTTCTCCACTAACCATTCCAAGGCTTCTACAACCTCCCAAAACCTCAATCCACCGGCCTCAGGAGTTCCTGTTGACGGAACCATCGAAAGATCAAAGACATCTACGTCCACAGACACATACACAGGCTCTGGAAGCTCTTTCACGACCTCTTTGAACCTTTCAATGCTGTAATCCCTCGCATGAACCCACAGAATACCAGTCCTTTTGGCATATTCCACCTCCTCTTTCGTGCCACTTCTTATTCCAAACTCGGCCACCTTTATACCAAGTTCTGATATCCTTCTGGCAACGCATGCATGATTCCAGGGGTTATCTTCATAACTCTTTCTTAAATCAAGGTGAGCATCAAACACCACGTAGCTTTTCGGCTTTAGTGCCTTCACCGGGGCAAAGGTCATAGAGTGCTCACCACCCAATACCACTGGCATAACATTAGGATTTATCTTTTTGATTTCTTCTACAGTTTCGACAGCCCTTTTTATGGTTTCAAGTGGGTTGCCCGCAACTATTGCTAAATCACCAACATCAGCTATCCTCACCTCCGCGAGGTCAACATCATAGTCCAAAATGTAGCTTTCCAAATTGAGCGTGGCCTGTCTTATTAGCGTAGGTCCAAACCGTGTTCCAGGTTTATAAGAGGTCGTTCCATCAAAAGGTATGCCAAGGAGTACAAAATCAGCTTTATCAATCTCGCTCATTGGAAACTCAAGTTTTAGCGTCTCATAGGTATAGAGAAGTTCCATCACCCTTCACCCTGAGAAGGTTTAGAATAGAGGTTAAAAAGCTTTGCAAGATTGAAAGTTAAAGAGAAACAGCAATCTGCTCGTTAGGCCCTAAGGAGAGTTCTTTGCCAGCTATATTAAGCTTAATAGCTTTCTTTCCCCTAGCACTCCTTACAGCAACTTTTTTTGGAGTAATTTTAATCTCAAGCCATGTCCCTCTGAATGAAAACCCGAACTTTACTGCTTTCCATTTTGAAGGCAGACGAGGGGCAATTTTGATAGAGTCTTCCTCAATATCAATGCCGCAAAAGCCCCTGAAAAGCACCTGCCATACTCCACCAGCCGTCGCAAGATGAAAGCCATCTTGGGTATTTCCATATAGATTTTTAAGGTCTATATATGCGCATTTCATGAAATACTCATATGCCAGATCCTCATAACCTAACCAAGAAGCAACTATTGAGTAGGCAGGCATGGAAAGAGAGGATGCATGGGTTGTACGAACGATGTAATAGTCAAAGTTCTTTTTGATTGTCTCAATATCAAACTGGTCTTTTAACAAGTATTGAGCTGCTATAACGTCTGCCTGTTTTATTAGCTTTGTTTTTCCTATTTTCTTTCTTATCTCTTCGGGAAGTCTTGCTTCCCCAATATCATGCGGATCAAGGGTGTAATCCTCTAGGTCAAAGTATCCGTCAAACTCCTCGAAAACCCCGTCTACCTGTGGCGGGAGGTAAATTTTTTCAGCTATCTCACTCCACTTCTGCACCTCCTCTTCTCTAACCCCCACTCTATCTACAGTCTCCTTCCATGACCCGCCTTTGTTCAGGGCTTTTTTATAATAAGTGACTCCCAAAAGGAGATTGTGTTTTGCCATTAAATTCGTGAAAAAGTTGTTGTCTACGTGTTCATGATACTCATCTGCCCCTATGACTTTCTTTATCACATAGCCCTTCTTCTCGTCAAATTCCACCCTACTTGCCCAGAAGCGAGCCGTTTCAAATATAATCTCAAGCCCGTATTTTGTCATGAAGTCCTCATCATTGGTAAACTTGTAGTAAAAATCTACCGTGTACGCTATGTCAGCTGTTATATGATGTTCCTCTTCCCCAGTGTAAATACGGACAACTTCCTTTCCCGCCATATCAAGTGGGACAAGGGACGGTGTTGCTTCATATCCGTCATCAGCCGATTCCCATGGGAACTGAGCTCCTTCGTATCCATTCAGTTTTGCATTTTTCTTAGCAGCTTCTAGGTTTTTATACCTGTAAATAAGCATCCTCTTGGCATCTTCGGGAAAAACAGCTATAAAAAATGGAAGTGCATATATCTCCGTATCCCAAAACACATGTCCCCTATATCCAAACCCATGTATACCTTTAGCCGTTAGAGAGATGTTGCTGTCTCTCGGTAGAGACTGGATTAAATGGAAAAGACTAAAATTAAGACCTTTTTCAGCTTCCTTATCCCCGTCAATCTCAACTTTCGCTTTTTTCCATATCTCTCTCCAGTATTCCCTGTGTTCAGCAAAAAGCTTGTCAAAACCAAGTTTTTTGATCTCTCCAAGCTCTTCCAAAGTCTTGTCCTTTAGAGTAGAAACTCTTTCGGAAGAAATCACCACATATTTAACAAACTCGTAAACCTTATTGGCTTCAACCTCTATGCTGAGAACCTCTGCTATGCCTCTAGCGCTTTTAACCACACTCCTGTTGGCTTTCTCATCTGTTACAAGAGAGCTCGCTATTCCAAGAGTGTATTTCTTATCCGTAGTCTTAACCTCAGCATATATGAAGCCCTCTCCAAAATCGAGTTCCTCAGCATAACAGTGCCTAACCAATATCTCAGGGCGATAGGAGGGATTTGCAACATCAACATCAATTGGATTGATTAGAGTTAGTAACCCCTTTTTGTCCGTTTTAAACTTGAACTTAAGCACTGCAACATTTTTTCTTTTACCATGGACAATTCTGAGACTCTCATAGCTTATCCTTGCTCCCTTGTTAGTCTTCAGCTCAATCCAAGTTTTTAAACTTCCCTCTTCAATATCAAGTTCCTTTTCATATTTCAAAAGTTTGTGCGTGCTCAAATTGAGGGGTTCCCCATTAAACATCATTTCCAAACCAATTACTCGAGGCGCATTCACAATCTCCCTATAAAAATAAGGAGTATAATCATAAATCCCAGCAACAGTCGTGCCGTATACTGTAGGCTCAAGTTCGATTTCACCTCTTATTCCAATGTGTCCATTCCCAAGGGTCAATATCGTCCCATAGACTTCCTCAGCTTTTGGAGAGTACTCTTTGAACTGGAAACTAAACTTCATTCTTTTCCCTCCTTTCTATTAGTTTGTGGAGAGTTTCAATGCTTAATTCCGAAAAATCCCTAAAGGTAATATCAGCGTCAAGTTCTGCTTCCCTTTCATAGCCCAAAGTGAAGATACCAAGCTCCCTTCCGGCACGCACCCCAGCAGGAGCATCTTCAACAACAAAGAAAAACTTCACATCTGGAAAATTTCCCTTCAGCTCATCTATGGCCAATTTAAATACTTCCTTTTTACTTGGGGCTTTTCCACTGACGTTCACATCAAACAAGTCGGCAAGTGTTATCTCACCAACCTTAACTTTTTTTGCCAGCTTTGTTGCATTTTTAGATGCCGAAGCTAAAGCATTCTTGATCCCGGCTTTTTTTGTTTCCATCAAAAATTCCACCGCATTCCAGTTGACTTCATATTCGCCTCTGTCAAACATATCGTTGACTATCTTATTTTTGAACTCTGCAAACTCATGAAGAAGTTTTTTCTTTTTTTCTTCGGTGTCTGCGCCACATTTTTCATAAATCCCAGTAAGTTCTAATATGTTATGAGCTCCTTCATATCTGGGCTTACCGGAGACATAATTTACATAGAAATCATGATCTATATCAGCACCATACTCTCTAGTTGCCCTTCTCCAAGCTTCTTCGTGTGGGGTAAAAACTAACACTCCATCAAAGTCCCATATCAGTGCTATCATTCTTTATCACCTGCTTGACGTTCTATTTTCTCTATTATAACCCGCTGAGCCTCAACATCTTCAACCTCCGCATCAAAGCCTCCGATTGTCAGTGTTCCTTTTTCACCTTCAAGAACGAAGTTACTTACGATCCCAAAGCGGTTCACAGAACGAACTTTACCTCTAATTTTAAAGGGGAAGCCACTTTTTACATCGCGCCCTTCAACCGTAACTATTGGAGTATACCCAAGCCTTAAGAGAGTCTCAAGTTCGTTAAGAGCCATGGAGAATTCAATAAAGACTTTTGGATACAATTCTGGTCTTGGGGTCCAGCATAACACCTCTTTAGCTTTTATCCAGAGGTTGTTATGAATGTTTAATAATCTAAGGAGCAAATCTTTTTCATGGATTACATATCCGTAGACCTCCGTGTTCGAGACCGGTAGCTTATGGATGCTGAAAAATCTTCTTTTGGCATATACCGCTTTAGATAAGTCTGAAATAACAAGCAAGAAGTTGCCTAGTTCGGAAGTTTTTATTTTCACCTGATCTTTAAATCTTTCAAATTCCTCAAAGCCTGCAGTACTTGGATACACGAGCAGATACAGGTTTACGTTTCTTTGGAGAGCCCCGAGAAGATAAGGCTTAAGCTCTTCAAAGATCGGAGCAGGAAGTTCAGCTCGGATTTCTATTTCTGCAGCATTTATCGTTTCTATGATACTTGCCAAGACACCCTCCAGACTCCTAACCATTGAGATATATGGCCCTTCTTCTTCAGATCTACTCTTTATCTTTGCAAGTTCCTCTTGAAGAGTACTCCTTAAAAGATCAAATTTCATTTTTTGAACATCTATAAGAGCGCTTATATCACTTGCAGTATACACCCTCGGCCTTCCCGAAGAGGCTCTAATAAATCCTTTTCTAATCAGGCTTTGAATTATATTGTAAAGTTGAGGCTGATGAATATCCAAAGACTCCAAAAGTTCCTTTACACTGGCTCCATTTTTTATGAGAAGGGTAAGATAAACTTCAGCTTCTCTTTTTGTGAGTCCCAGCTCTTGTAGTTTTTTTATTAAAAAAGTATAATTTTCCATTGCAGCACCTCCACTGCCCACTGCTTCTAATATCTTTGTGTAATAATACTATTTAAATATATTGGATACTACATCAGTAAGATTTATATAATATCATTGTAGTATAAATATTGACAGACCCCATTATTCAGACACTAATGAAGGAGGGGAAAAGAATGAAAAAAGTCCTCTTTGGAGGTCTTTTGATTTTTGCTTTGCTTTTTGCAGTAGTAGCCTCAGGGTGTATAGGAGGTCAAACCCAGACACCAACTGTAGAAACAAAAACAGAGACCCAGATTAAGACGGAGACCAAAGTTGAAACACAGATTCAAGAAAAAGTTTTCATTAGATTTGCAGGTTGGAGTGCTGGAGAAACTGAAATGAAGAACTATGAAAGAATGATCAATGAATTTGAGCAAAAGAATCCAACTATCGGAGTCAAATATGAAGTGATTACCCAGATGTTTCACGAGAACATTCTTGCTTCATTTGGAGCAGGTGTTGCGCCAGATGTATTCTATGTAGACAGTTCATGGGCACCAATATTTATCGACAAAGGAGCGTTATATCCAATATCTGATCTCGCAGACCAAAGCTTTATTGACAAATTCTATCCATTCCTCTTAGAGCCATTCAAGAAAAATGGTAAACTTTATGGCCTTCCAAAAGACTGGAGTATGCTGGCACTCTTCTACAACAAGAAACTCTTTGAACAAGCTGGATTAACAAAACCACCCGAAACCTGGGAAGAACTTGAAGAGTATGCAAAAATAATTGCCGACAAGACCGGAAAACCGGGATTAGCAATTTATTTGGGAGGATTCAACAGATATGTACCCGTAGCTGTAAGTAACGGAGCTCCAAAACCATGGTTTGAAAAACCAGAAGATGCTTCGTGGTTTGATAACCCAGTCGTTAAAGAAACCCTTGCCTGGTACATAAACCTCTACAAGAAAGGAAAAATTGAGAGAGAACAACAAGGATTAACTCCATACGTTGTACAACCCGGCGATGTTGGCGCTGGATGGCTTGGAGACGCATTTGGACACCAAGAGGTTGCAATGGTAATAAGCGGAAACTGGATGATACCCTTCTTAGCCGATCAGTTCCCAGACTTTAAGTATGGTGAAGACTGGGACATTGCTCCTGTTCCAGCAGGCAAGAAGGGAAGGGTAACCATGGCCTATACTGTCATTCTTGGAATAAATGCCAAGAGCGAACACCCACAAGAAGCTTGGAAGTTTGTGGAATTCCTATTGGGACCAGAAGGCCAGAAGGAGCTGGTAGTCAAAGCAGGTCACACACTTCCAAGCATGAAAGGCTTTGAAAACGACCCGGACATGTGGCCACAGCATAAAAAAACCCTTTCCTTCAAGTACGACGACATGATTGTATTCCTATGGGGTCCAAAGTCTGGTCCCTTGGAAAGCAAATTCAGCGACGCAATGGCGGCAGCAATGAGGGGAGAGATGACAATAGACGAGGCTATTGATGTTATGAAGCAGGTCGTGCAAGAAGAGCTAAGCAGCTGAGGTGAGTGAGATGCTTTCTTCTTTTTCTTCTTTTTATGAGAAAGCTAGAAATAAGGAGATTGTTGCAGGATTATCACTCATTTCAATCGCGGTTATTCTCAACCTCGTTTTTGGATATTTTGCCATGATATTTGCCCTGTACCTAAGCTTCTTTAAGTGGGACTACATCGGAGAAATGCAGTTTGTGGGTTTAAAGAACTTCGAAATAGTGATAAAAGATTTAATAAGAGGTCTTCACGGAGCTCCGTATTTGCTCTCCCCATTTTATACTGGATTGAAGAACATTCTCATCTACACAGCTATAGTTGTTCCAGTCCAGACGTTTCTCGCAATAGTTTTGGCGGCTTTTGCAAATCAGAAGATTAAAGGACAACAATTTTTTAAGGTATCTTATTTCCTCCCCGCAACGACTTCATCCGTTATAGTGGCATTGATTTTCATTTGGCTGTTTATGAAAAATGGTTTTATTAACTTTGCTCTTGCTCATGTAGTTCCCGGCTTTCAGCCAATAGATTGGATAAATAGTAGAGAGTATCTGCTTTTGGCAATAGCCATGGTGGCAATATGGGGAACAAGCGGACACTTTATGGTGTCCTTCCTAGCGGCAATGCAGGCTATTCCAAAAGAGATCTACGAGGCAGCAATGCTCGATGGGGCAGGACCAATAAGGAGGTTCTTTTTTATAACAATCCCGATGCTAAGACCAATGATAGTCTATGTGGTAGTTATGGGGCTGATAGGTGCCCTCCAAATGTTTGATTTAGCATGGGTAATGGCTGGAGCCAATGGAGGTCCTGGAGGAGCTGGATACACGGTGGCGTTAGATATCTATAACGAGGCTTTCACCAGGATTAGACCGGGAGTAGCCGCTGCAAAAAGCTGGTTCTTATTTGCGATAATCTTTACGACTACATACCTATTCCAGAAAAAGTACGGGAGGGCTATGAGATGACACCCAAGGAAAAAGAAAGGCTAATAAGGCGCATTTGGATTCTTATAACGTACGCTGTGCTTCTAACGTTTGCGCTTATTTACCTAATGCCATTCATAAGATCACTTGTTGCATCGTTTATGACATGGGCACAGGCTTCAAAGTACCCCCCAGAGTGGATTCCCAATCCTTTTACCCTCGAGAACTATCAAAAGCTATTTAGACTGGAGCTGTTCCCGCGCTGGATTAGGAACACCGCACTTTACGCTGGATTAATCGTTGCAGGAAATGTAATGTTCACAAGCATGGCCGGATATGCATTCGCTAGGCTAAGGTTCCCAGGAAGGGATGTAATATTTTCAGCATTACTTTCGCTTCTCATGATACCAATGTTCGTAACCCTCGTTCCAAACTACATCATAATCTACAAACTCGGCCTAATAGACAACATCTTTGGACTCGCTCTGCTTGGAATAACCAACGTCTCCAGCATCTTCCTCATGAGACAGTATTTTATGTCCCTCTCAAATGAGATATTTGAGGCCGCTCGCTTGGATGGCTGTGGACCAATAAAGGCGTTCTTCTATATTGCCCTTCCGCTAGCAAAGCCAGCTTTGGGTGCGGTAGCAGTGTATCAATTTCTGGGTTCTTGGAATGCCTTCATTGGGCCTCTTATATTCTTAAGATCTCCGGAGAACTTCACGCTTCCAGTAGGACTTAGCTTTGCTTTCCAAAGAAGTATGTGGACAGAATATACTCCAATAATTGCGGGTTCTTTAGTGGCATCCGCACCAACGATAATACTCTTCCTCATATTGAACAAATATTTGATTAGGGGTATAGTTGTTACAGGGGGGAAAGGCTAATGGCGAGAGTTCTGCTAAAAAACGTTACAAAAAAATTCGGTAATGTGATAGCCGTTAACAAACTCAATCTAGAGATTAAAGACGGAGAATTTATGGTCCTGCTTGGGCCGAGTGGATGTGGAAAATCAACTACATTGAGAATGATTGCCGGTTTAGAGACGCCCACGGAAGGAGAGATATGGATTGGGGAACAGCTGGTCAATGAAATAGATCCAACTAAAAGGAATACTGCGATGGTATTTCAAAGTTATGCCTTATATCCCCATATGACTGTCTTTGGAAACATAGAGTTCCCGCTGAAAATGGCGAGAGTTCCAAAACAAGAGAGGATCAAAAAAGTAAAAGAAGTTGCAGAATTTTTGGGCATAGGTGAGCTGTTGAACAGAAAGCCCAGCGAATTAAGCGGAGGTCAGCAACAAAGAGTAGCATTAGCTAGAGCACTTGTAAGGGAACCAAAGGTGTTTCTGCTCGATGAACCACTGAGCAATTTGGACGCAAAAATAAGAACTCAAATGCGTTTTGAACTTAAGAAACTTCTAAGCTATGACCTTAAAATAACAACAATCTATGTCACTCACGACCAAGTTGAAGCCATGACAATGGCTGATAGGATAGCGGTTATGAACAAGGGAGTTCTTCAACAAGTTGGCACTCCGGATGAAATTTTCTACAAGCCAGCAAACACGTTCGTTGCCACATTCGTTGGAAGCCCTCCAATGAACCTAATTGAAGGGGAAATCCTCAAAAAAGACAGCAAAGTTATTTTTGATGCTGGAGAGTTTTCTCTGGAACTCCCAGAAGACATCGACGTAGAAGGAAAAGTGATATTGGGCTTTAGACCCCAACATGTTCAGATTACCAAAAAAGAGGAAACAGGCTTTGTAAGAGGCAAAATACTAGGAATAGAAAAGCTTGGAGTAGAAAGTTACGGACACATAACTTATGGAAGCCTAGAAATAGTTGTCCAGCTTCCAGAAGAAATAAGGAGCAATACCACCGAAATTTACTGGAAACCAAAGGAAGACAGGATGTACATCTTCGATTCTAAGACAAAGAAGCTTGTTTATGGTTAGCCTCTCCACAGAATTTTTATTTAAGTTTCTTCGAGAAGTGAAATCATGAGGATAGCTATGAAACGCCTCATGGGATCCATATTCATAAGTACCGGGACAAAACTACAAGCAAAGTAGTTGCAAGCTCCGGAAGTCTTATAAAAAATTTTAAGAAGAGGGTCACTCGCTTTCTCCCTTGAGCTTCATTATTTTTATTCTGCCGAGTGTTTCCCAATACTCTACGTTAATGCCTTCTTTGAGTTTGTCCTTGATTTCATCATCAACGCCAGTTGCTATCGGGACGTCATAGAGTTCATAGGTCTCCATATCCATGAGCTGGACTGTGTCTGGTGTAAGGGCTATGATCTGGCCTGTCCTCTTATCGATAATGGGGACATCAACTTCAGCGCTTGTTGGTTTCACAATGCTTCTAACTTTTCCATCAAATATTCCAACGGCCTCAATTCTTGCCTTTGCTGAACCATGCTTTCCCGGGGATGAAACCGTAATATTGGCTATTCTGCATGGTTCGTCATCAATAAGGATGTATCTTCCGGGTTTGAGCTTACTAACCTGAACTCTGGTCTTATCTCCCATTTTCCTTCCCTCCTACAAACGTTCTTGATGTGGTTTATTTTAAGCATTTAAAAAATTTTTGAAGAAGATTCTACCAGAGTAAACTTCCCTCATAGTTTACCAAGACTTCATTGACAACACTCCATGCCATCAAAGGCTCTTTGTAAATGCTAATCTTCTCTCCTTCCACCACGCTCAAAAAGTCCCCATGGGGAAAGCCACCAATAATAACGGCTGGGGAGGCATGGCCAACCAATCTTTCTCCGAACTCTTTTGGAGTTGCTAGATTTCCATTTTCATGCATTATGAAAACTCCATCTGGATCTATCTCTTCAAGGAGTTCGGAAAGTGTTCCTTCTCTCATCTTTAGAAGTTCAAGATCTTTAGGGACAGCTTTCTTTTTGAATAGACTTTCCATTAGTCCTACAAAGCGATTGTAGTTTCGAGGAAGCCTAGTTTCAGGTTTAATGTAAATAATCTTGTCATTTCTTGTATGTACATAGACCCTAAGCTTTCCTTCTTTGTTTAATATGCTTTCAAGGGCGTTTATAAGACACAGATGAATTATATCCGGCCTGCCCCTCCTTTCTCCATCTTCCAATAACTTAAGGGCTGAATGATGATAGGTGGAATCGAGAAGCACTTCATCGGGCTTCTTTCCTCTCTTTTTTGCATAATTGACAACTGAAGGATGATCTCTTATTTTTTCTGGAACGAGCTCGAGCTCGCTATCAGCTATTATCAGATGAAGCATTTTCCACTACCTCCACGTGGATACCTCTATTCTTCACTTCTTTCATTATCTTTGAATATGTATCCGCTCTCATTCCCAAGATCTCTGGAGGAATTACTCCGTAAGCACATTCCCCTTTCAGAACAATTCTAGAAACTATAGCAGCTGTAAATCCAGTTACTCTTGCCATAGAAGTAAAGCCATCCTTTGCTTCATCATACAAGAAGTATCTAATCTCCACTTCTTTTCCATTCTTGAGCCCTCTGCCGTAGACTTCCATTATTGAGAAGTCCTCGCTCTCATAGTTCATCAGCGGAGAGATGACCTTAAGCGTAAACTCAACATTTTCTTTTTCAAAGAATCCCAGTTCCTTCAGAACTTTCATTTTTTCCAGATGTCCCGGCCACCTAAGGGTTCTTTCTTCAAGTCGGTTTGCGTTTATTGTCTCAATGAGAGTTCTCAGCCCGTCGCTTATGAACTCTTCAAATTCGAAATCTCTGATCCTTACTTTCCAAATTCTTTCCAGTGGATCTACCTCCCTAACTTCCCCATTTCTCACGATTCTTGCCGTTCTTGTATATTCTTCGATCAGGTCATATGGCGACCAAGTGATTTTGTAGTAAAGAGGTGGCTTTGGGATCTTCGGAAGCCCACCTACACGGATTATTCCCTCTTCGAGAGGGGTCATCTCCTGATATATCCTCCCAAGGAAAATATTGCTAAGTCCAGGAGCAAAGCCCGCATCAACTATAGCCGTTATGTTCGCTTTTACAGCATCTTCTCTAAGTGATAATGGATTTTCGGACATAAAGGAAACATCTACAATGTCCACCCCAGCTTCTATAGCGGCTTTTAGAGTTTTGAATCCAAACCTCCCTGGGAGTGCATCTACGATAAGATCAAAGCCTTTTATTTTCTCTACCAAGGAAGTAAAGTCTGAAGCATCCATCTTTACTGGATGCGCATAACCTTTCACTTCTTCCAATTGATTTAAATCTATATCCCCCGCCCACACCTCAAAGTCCTTGCTCAGATCATATGCTATTGCCTTTCCAACGTTGCCAGCTCCCAATACCAAGACTCTCATATCTTTCACCTCTTCAAGAGTTAGAACCAATACATATATAAAATGTTGTTCTGGAATTATTGTGATGAAACTAAACTTACCGAGCTTTTTAAGAAGAAGAGGACTCCCAAAGGAATTGCTAGAAAGCAGGGAAGCTAGGATAATGCACATAAGTGACACTCCAGACAATACATATCCCTTCATCCTGAACTTAATAGAAAAAAGCAGGCCAGATTATATCATCCATACCGGAGACCTCGTGGACAACATAAAACTTGAAAGAAAACCTGAATTAAAAGAACGATATGAGGAGAGGGTAAAAGAGCTGTTGGGTATTCTTGAAAACTCTGGAGCTGAGGTGTACATCGTTCCAGGAAACGAAGATAATGAAGATGTACTCAAAAAAGTAGTCAGAAAAGCCCGAATAATAAAGCTTGGAGAGATAATTGAGATAAATAATGTAAAGCTGGCCTTAGCGCACGACCCCAATCAACTAAACCCCCAAAAGACGTTGATTTTATTCTCTATGGGCACAACTTCAGAACCCTCCGACGGGGACTGAACGGGGTTTTAAATGTAAACTTCATTCTTTTGGGAAGCAAAAAAGTTATTAAGGTCAAATATCTTAATGGAACAAATTTCGAAAGGAGATACAAACTTATGAGGGGATTATGATGAGATTAATGCGTTTTGGCCCTTCAATGCTCTTTTTAAGAACATCAGATGTTGAAAACGGCGAAAACTTTTTGAAAATCTTTTTGGCATAAAAGAGCTCTCAGTTGATGAGGCATGGAATCAAAGCTGGGAACTCGACACCATAATATTTGTAACTCCTGCAGAAGAATAGAAAACCGTGTTGAATTTAAAGAGAGGTGCTTTCTTGGTCCGAATGCGGAGCGACACTGTTTTAAAGGAGCTTTTAAATGCAAAAGCTCCTTTTGACAGAGCGAATCTTGGACCTCAGATAATCCTCTTAAGAATTCCAAAAGAGGCTGAAAAAACATCCGAAATAATCCCCCAACGCTATGGAGGAATGGAGACAAGCTTTGCTAGAGGGATTAACGAAGGTGAAGAGCGAGACACTCTTCTTTTGGTGACAGACAGGAAATTAAGCGAACCCCTAAGTATAAGGGATATAAAAGAAGCGTTTTTGATTAGAAAAAATTTCATAGATGTTTACAGAATCCTTAGGACTGACTTACCCATTATAATCTTTAAACTGCTTCCTGAAGGATGGAAAGAGCTCACCATAAGGATCTATGACACCGAAAAGAGGTACGAAGAGAATATAGAAAGAGTGCTTCTTGTGCTTGAGGATCTCGACCTTGGATACGTTGTAAGTGAGGGGTGGGATTGGGATTATCCAAGACCATTTATGAGGAGTAAGGTCTACAAAATAAAGCTAATAACGTGGGAAGACCCTTTCAGAATAAAATTCCTCCTCAAAGGACTAGAGTACAGGGATTATCAAAGATTTGCGGACATAGATGTGTTTGTTGAAAAGAAGAAAATTCCATGGGTGGAAGTGGCCAAAGATCATTCTTCCAAATTCGAACTTGCAAAAGCAGCGAGAGAAGGATTGCATAAGATCGAGGCTAAGCTCTTAAGCGAAGCAAATCCTCAAAAGAAACCCTGAGCAGTCTTCCAAAGTTTCAATGCTAAATCTTTAAAATTTTCGCCGTATTTTCGCAACGAAAAATCCGCTTGTGTTGTGTCTATCTGGATAAAATCTCCTCGCTTTGCTAAGCTCATCACTAAGCTCAATTCCGAAAGGCGTCGTTAGAGCAGGTTCGCCGTATCTAAGGGGGAGAAGTTCTACATCAAAGTTATCCAAAATCCATTGAACAACAAACTCGTTCTCCTCCGGCTCTAAGGAGCAGGTTGAATAAACCAATATTCCCCCTTCTTTGAGGTTTTCTAAACCGACTTTCACCATCTGCATCTGCAGGTTTTGACAGAACTTTACATCTTCCAGTGTTCTGTTTGTCTTTCTTTCTGGATTTTTGTGAATAGTTCCAGAGCCTGTACAGGGAGCATCGATGAGGATTTTATCGAACTTAATCCCCAATTCCCCCATATGAAGAGAGCTTTTGTGAAAGAGAATTGTGTTCGTGACTCCAAGTCGAGAGAGGTTCAACCTTGCTTCTTTGAGCCTCTCCTCCCCGACATCGAATGCATATATAACCCCTTTATTCTCCATAAGCTGGGCAAGATGAGAAGTTTTTCCTCCAGGAGCTGCTGCCATATCTGCTACAATTTCCCCCGGCTTTGGATCTAGCGCAATAGGAGGATACATTGACGATGCTTCTTGGATATACAGCAAACCACCGAGGTACTCTGGAGTAGAAGTTATGGAAAAAGGTTCCCTTGTTAGGTAGAAGCCTTCCTTTGCCCAAGGGACGCGTTTAAATTGAAAACCCTTTTTGTTCAGAATTTTAGTAAGCTTAGAAATCTCAACACGGAGGGTATTAACTCTAAAACATCTTGGTAGGGGTTTTTCCATAGCTTCAGCTATCTTTAAAGCCCTCTCACCCCACAACTCAAAATATCTCTCTGCAAACTGTTTTGAGTATCCAAGGCTAGAAAGTCTTTCTATCATGAGGGGAAATTTAAAAGAGGGACTTATTATATTTTTCCCTACCTCTCAAAGGGATTCTCTTTTATGCTTTCATTGACAAAACGTACTATGTGCCTTACATCTTGCTCTATTGTTTCTATCTCTGGTTTCATAAAGATATAGAGCACGTTTGTCTTTGGAGTTAGTGATATATGCTTGACGTTTTCGATTTTTGAAAATCCCTGGAGAAATTCCTTTAGCATTTCAATGTCGCGCCTCTTTTCAAAGAGAGCTTCGTATTGCCTGCCATTTGCCTCTATTATTTCCCTCTGCAAGAGCTCCTCATCCTCGATCTTTGGCCTAAAGCGATAATAGCCTTTTTGTATTAGATGAGCCTCACGCCTGATTGTTGTATAAGGCCTCACAACAAAGTATATTTTGTCATGCCTGTTTATCAGCTTTGAGATAGGAAAATAGAGGATGCTCTGCCTTGGTAAGAGGGTTAACGTGTATTCGAACTTGTCAATGTTCCCTTCGTTCACCTTATAGAATGCCCTAAATCCAACATATCCCCCTATCCACACATAGTCCCTGTCCTTGGGCTTTATAACTTTCTCTATCGTTCTCAGGTAGTAGTCCATTATAGTTAGATTAAGCTTCCTTCCTTTGTAAAACTGCAAAGTAGCGATAGCACCTAGGATCATTATCAAAAGTAACAATTCTGGTGTGATCTTCATGATTAAACCTCCTCTATTGGATAATACCTTTGAAACGTCATGTCATCGATTATCTCAAAGTTAGCTTTTCCTTCTAAAACCTGTACTATATCTTTAACTATTCTGGCGTGAATTGTCCAATTAACGGCCATCTCAAATGGATGTCTCGGTGTCCTTCTCGCCAATCCAATGAAAATTATTACCTTATTGTCCTCTTTTCTGATCAGACTTACAATTCCCAAACTAACTATGTCCTCTCCACTTATAGGTTCCTTTACCTTCTTGAGCTCCTTATAGATCTCTTCAATCTCCAATTATTAACCCTCCAACTTTCTCAAGCCATTCTAGTCCTCTTGGCTCTTCTTCAAACATGGGCACTGTGACAATGTCTATTCCCTTGAATTTTTTTCCTATCTCTTCAAGCACTTTTCTTTGAGTCTCCATTTTTACCCTTATCCTCGGAACTCCCTCCTCAAGTTCGATAACTTTGTTGACAACCACTAGATTGAAAGGAATTTTGAACTTTCTTAAAGCCTCGTATGCTCTCTCCGTCTCATACAGCGCCAGCATTTCGGGATTCATGACCGCTATAACGCTAGTCTTTTTTGGACTTGTGATCACTCCTCGAACAAAAGCAATTTCAGCTTTATATTGCTCAAGTTCCTTCATTACAGGATCTTCTTCCTCCCTACTGGGAAGCTTATACTCTTCACCCTCAATCACGAATTTCCTCTCTCCCTGTATGTTTTCAATTGCCCTTCTCTTTTCCAAAATCTTTTTTCTTATCTCTATAAGCTTCTTCGTCCAGATAAGGGCAATTTCAGGAAGGGCTAGTACCCTCAACGTTAGTCCAGTTGGAGGAGTATCGAAGATTATGATGTCCCATTCCTCCCCTCTTTGCAGTATCTCCCTGATTGCCTCAAGGGTGGCGTACTCCTCTATACCAGGAGAAAATCTGAGCACCTCAAAATACTTCTCAAGGTTTATCACAGTAAGATACCGATACATGTGCTTTAGATTCTCCTCAAGACGCTTCAAATAAGCTTTAATGAGCTTTTCCATGTCAAGTTCCATTGCATAGAGGTTCTCGGCTATCTGTTTCGGTTTATCATTTAGCTTAACTTCAAACACATCGCCCAAATTATGAGCTGGGTCTATTGAAACTATCATTGTTTTGTAGCCTTTCTTAGAAAGAGTAACTGATACTGCAGCAGAACCAGTGGTTTTTCCCACTCCTCCTTTTCCTATAAAGAATAAAACCCTAAACCCCTCTTTTGGAGTAAGATACTCTCTCATCACTATCACCTCATGTTATTTCAAACATTGCTGCGATTTCACCAAATATATCGTCCATTTCTCCTGCTCTTCTCTGCATTACATAGATTTCCCTTACCATATGTGGCATTAGCCTCATAACAAGGGTCGTTGGAGGAGATGGTATACCTACAAACGAGCCCATAAGCACGAGTGCAAACACATTTTCAAGTTCCCTCTCCTCAAACTCGAGATATTCCGTAGAGCGTGCCTTAAATGCACTAAAAAAGCCTCTAAAAAATGCCTTTAGATTTTCAAACATTTTAACCACCCCGTTTTCATTCTCAATGGATTAGAGGATTTTTCCTGCATAATATACATCTCCTTGACCATGTATGGGAGAATCCTATAGCTGAGATCTATACGAGGCTTTGGGAGTCCTACATAACTCCTAGGCAAAAGAAGTGAAAATATATCCTCCAGATCTTTTTCCCATTGGAGGCTCCTAAGATAATAAAGCCTAAACCCCTTATTGAATTCCCATAAAACCCGGTAGAGAATCCCCCTTAAGAAGGTCTTCATTGAATCACCTCAACAAAATTAAAAATTTAAAAAGGGAAAAGAATTTCACGCCGGAGCCGCCTCGTATTCCTCGGCGGGTCTCTTCCATGCAAGGTAGAAGTCGTACACTAGGAGTAAGTTTAACAAGATGCCTATTGCTGTAATTGTCGCAATTGGGAGTGTTGGTTTTACCACAACTAAGAACCATATGAGTGCCAGTGTAACAGTAATCCAAAGGAACAGTGCTGGTATAACGACTGCATAGCTCCATGCTCCGGCTTTCTGTATTTTGTAAACCCAAAGTGCTGAGGTCATCATTGCAATTGAAGCAAGCATCTGGTTCATACCACTAAATGCTGGCCAAATGATTAACCAACTACCACCCCATGCTAAATAGACACCAAGCACGGCAAGTATGATTGAAGCTATCCATCTGTTGGTTATTGTTTTCCATATCCCTTGGCTTGTATCAACAACCATTCCAAAGACTTCCTGCCATGCAAATCTTCCAAGTCTCGTAGCAGTATCAAGTGATGTTAATGCAAAGGCTGAAACCCACAAGCTCGCAAAGACCACACCAAACTTATAGCTGATTCCGAAAGCATCTTCTAACCCGTGGGCATAACTCCTAGCAAATACTCCTACTTTCAGTCCATGTTTCACAACTTCAACTGCATACTTTGCACCCCAATTTGACGCTGTTATTGCAATTCCAGCATCCTTAAGAACAGTGAAGCCGTAAACTGCTATTGATGCAATGACAATCGTCGATAAGAATCCCTCTGTAAACATCCCTCCATATCCTACCAATAGTCCATGAATTTCATTGTCCAATTGCTTTGAAGATGTACCGGAACCTACAACGGAGTGGAATCCACTCAGAGCACCACATGCGATTACCAAAGGTACTGTTGGCCAGAAGGGTGAAGGCTTTCCACCTACAACATTAGCTGACCATGCCGAGAATGCTGGAGCAGAGAATGTTCCGATACCCTTAGCACCCACGATTATGAATGCCAGCCCTCCTAGGAGGAGACCGAACCACAGTATGTATGCATTCAGGTAATCTCTTGGTTGGAGTAATATCCACACTGGTAGTGATGATGCAAATATAATATAGACTAATAAGAACAGCATCCAGGCATGCTTGCTCGCAACTATTGGGAATTTAAATCCAAGGAATACTGATAGGGCAACTAATATTAGCCCTATTGCAGTTCCAAGGTAGAAGTTTATCTTTACCTTGTATAAAAGCCATCCAAGGATAACCGCTGAGACTAGGAATAATATTGCCGCTGTTGCTGCTTCAGGAGTTCCACTAAATATGCCTGCAACTACTGAAGTGAATGCTGCAACTACAAGCAAGAGAGCGAACCATATGTAAAGCTCAAATGCAATTCCCGTTCTTTTGCTCATTATTTTTCCAGCAATCCATTGAATTGACTTACCATCGTAACGGACGGATGACATCAATGCTAAATAATCGTGCACTGCCCCAATGAATACGTTTCCAAACCAGACCCACAGCAATGATGGGAGCCATCCCCATGCCATTGCCACTGCTGGACCTACTATTGGACCTGCTCCGGCAATGCTTGCAAAGTGGTGACCGTAGAGAACCACTGGGTGTGCTGGGACGTAATCGACACCATCGTAGAGTTTGTGTGCGGGAGTTGGCCTGTTAGGATCGGCTTTGACAACTTTGTTTTGTAGGCTCTTTCCATAAGTAAAATACATGGCCACATATATAATTGCGGCCGCTAATATGATAACTGCCGAGTTCATCTAAAGCACCCCCATGGGAATTCATTATAATTTTATGTGTATGTAATATATATGTCTTTCGGAAATTTTGGACATTTTTATGAACAAATTTTGATAAATGTACCAAAAATAGACAAAAAACTCTTAAATTCCTCACTATTTAGGGCAAAAAATAGAAATTTAGAAAAAACAAGCTGGAAGCTCTAACTGAGTTCTATTAGTGTTTGTCCTGTGTCTACTGTTTCGCCTTCTTTTACGAGGATTCTTTTGACTACTCCATCCTTGGGTGAGGGGATTTCGTTCTCCATCTTCATTGCTTCCAAAACAAGCAAACCTTGACCAACTTTAACTTGATCACCCTCCCCCACGAGAACCCTCAAAATCTTACCAGGCATTGGAGCAACAACAACACCCTCACCAGCAGCAGTAGTTGGTGCTGGTGCTGTTGGAACTTCAACCGGCACTGAAGGAGCTGGAGCCGAAGGGGCTGATGCAGGAGCAGAAGGCACACTCACAGGTTGAGCCGGAACTTCTGAAGAAGCATAACTTGGCATAGTCAATGCTTCCAGCTTGACTCCTTCAATCCCAACCTCGTACTCTCTTCCACCGATGTAAATTTTTATTATCTTCCCTTTGGGCTTCTCTTCAAGGGGCTTTAATTTTCCTTGCTTTCTAAGTTCAAAGAACTCCAAAGCCACTTGAGGGAAGAGGCAGTAAGTTACCACGTCTTCTTCCTTCTCAAGGTAACCCTTTTCCTCGAGCTCTTTTCTCGCTTTCTCAAGCAGAGGTTCAAGCAAATCAGCAGGCCTAACATTTATGGGCTCCTCCTCACCAAGGATTAGCTTTCTAATTTCCTCTTTTATTGGAGCGGGGGGTCTTCCGTAAAGACCTTTAACATAGTTCTTCGTCTCCTCTGTAATCATCTTATACCTACCAAATAAAACATTAAAAACTGCTTGTATCCCAACTATTTGAGAAGTCGGGGTTACGAGTGGTGGATATCCCAACTCTTCTCTAACTCTCGGAACTTCCTCCAGAACTTCATCGAGCCTATCCAAGGCTTTAAACTCAGTCAACTGCTTTATTAAGTTAGAATACATACCACCTGGAATTTGATGAATCAGAACAGCTGGATCCCCTCTTACTGCTTTTTTACTTAGAAGATGATCATACTTCTCACTTAAAAGTTTATCAAGATATTTTGAAATGTCACTTATAATTTTCATGTCAACCTTAGGTCTATGCTTTTCTGGAAGTGCATAGTAGAGGGTTTGAATCGCAGGTTGGGCTGTGCCACCGGCTAGTGGATGAATTGAAGTGTTGATAAAATCTGCTCCTGCTTCAACAGCTTTTAACTCTGTCGCCACGGCGAGACCGCTTGTTGAGTGAGTGTGAACATCAACTCTAATCCCATAAGTTCCTTTTATCTCTTTAATGAGCTCATATGCTTTTTGAGGATCCAGTAGTCCGGCCATGTCTTTAATTGTAATGTAATCCACGTCTAAGCTTATTAACTCGTCAACAAGCTTCATGTAGCGTTCAAGAGTATCAACAGGACTGATTGTATAGCATATTGAACCTTGAACCTCCGCTCCCACTTCTTTGGCTTTTTTGATTGCGGTTTTCATATTCCTAACATCATTCAGAGCGTCAAAGACTCTAAAAATGTCAATGCCGTTTTTGTATGCTAACTCGACAAATTTTTCCACAACATCATCTGGGTAGTGCTTGTAACCGACAACGTTTTGACCTCTGAGAAGCATTTGAAGTTTCGTTCTCTTTATGTGCTCCCTTAAAAGCTTTAGCCTCTCCCAAGGATCTTCTCTTAGGAACCTCAAAGCTGCGTCAAAAGTAGCCCCTCCCCATACTTCCATCGAGTAAAAACCGACTTTGTCCATTTTTTCAGCTATCGGGAGCATGTCTTTGGTTGCTAACCTTGTAGCAATGAGTGATTGATGAGCATCCCTGAATGTGGTATCAATTATCTCAACCATCTTCCCATCACCTATTGGATATTTAGAAAGGGAGTTTAAAAATTACACTGGACAAATTTGAATAAAAATTGAGAAAAGTCAAATTAATCCTTCAGCCTTTGCGGCTTCTTCTGGCTCTTCGTTTCTATGAATTACTCTCAAAAGTGCTTTGATCATTGGTTCTGGATTTTCCCTTTGGAATATATTTCTTCCAACAACCGCCCCACTTCCTCCAGCTTCAATAACTTCCCAGACAAGCTTTAGGAAGTCCAAGGGATTGTCCGTTTTTGCGCCTCCACTCAAGAGAACCGGAACGCCAGAAGCAGCCTCAACAACCTTGCTAAATGTCTCTCTTGACCCTGTCCAATAGGTTTTGATCATATCTGCCCCCATTTCGGCTGCAGCTCTTGCACCATACATAACTACCCTGTAATCCTCCTTTTTGCCGTATTTTTCATTAATATATGGTCCCCTTGGATAGGCAAACTGCACAACTGGATACCCCAAATCGTGAGCGTAACTTGCTATCTCTGCAAATTGTCTCATCATTGCACCCTCATATGGGCTTCCCCAATAAACAGTCGCCGCTACGGCATCAGCCCCCAGTTTAATAGCATCTTCAACAAAGCCGAGCTGATCCTGCATAAGCCATTCTTCTTTCGGTCTAAGCTCTGTTTTGCTGGTAAGCTTTACCATCAAGCCTACATCCTTACCGATGAGCTCTTCACCCACTATTCTCGCTATCCCTGGGAGCATCATTACACCATCTATCCCGGCTCTAACAACCTTTCGGATTATGACTCTGGGATTAATGTGCTCCCAGTTTTCTTCAAAATCTGTTGGTCCATGCTCAAACCCATGATCCATTGCAAAAATCAAAGCTCTTCCGTTCCTTCTAAAAAATCTCCTAAGTCTTCTCTTAATCCCAATGTTATTGTATGCCTCCATACTATTCACCTCTGGTGATACATACGAAAAGGAGAATTTAAACCTATCGTTAACTAAATAACCTCAAAGCATGAAATACATTACGGTGGGATAGATGCTGGGACTTAATACCAAGCGCATTGGGAGGAAAGTAATATACTTTCAGGAGATAGATTCCACAAACGAATATGCCAAAAAAATAGCCCTTCATGAAGATGAAGGAACCATAATAATAGCAGATACCCAAAAGAGAGGTCACGGCCGGAAGTTCAGAACATGGGCGTCCCCTAAGGGCGGATTATGGATGAGTGTAATATTAAAACCAAAAACCACCCCAGAACATATAGTCAAAATAGTTTTTCTTGGGGCGATAGCCGTTGTTGAAACCCTAGAGCAGTTTGGAGCGGAAGCAAGGATAAAATGGCCCAACGATGTCCTTGTGAATGAAAAAAAGATATGTGGGATCTTAGCTGAGGGGAGCTTTTCTGAAAGGGAGGTTTATTATATAACTCTAGGCATAGGGCTAAACGTCAATAACCCAATTCCAGAAGAACTTTTAAGCACTTCTACATCAATAAGCAAAGTTTTGGGAATCCAAATTCCAATGGAGGAGATATTTAAAATCCTTGTAGAGAGGTTGGAGTACTGGTACGAAGAATTTCTCCGTGGAAATGATGAGGAGATACTTCAAAAGTGGAGGGAAAAAGCCATCCTAAATAGGGGGGTCAAAGTGATAAGAGAAGAAGGAGAAATCCAAGGAAAAGCTTTAGACATTGATGAGCTTGGCGCATTAATCCTCGAACTCAAAGATGGAAGAAAAGAAAAAATTCTCTACGGAGATGTATCATTGAGGTTCGAATAACTCCCACATTTCGTATTTTCGGAAAAGGTTATATACCATGATGTACAAAGTTTCTCTGCCATAAGCAGTCATGTATAACATACCCCCGGAGGTGAGCCCAATGGGGCTCCTAAAGAACTACCTTGAGTATCCAATTTTGAGGAAGATATTTATTGGATTGATTTTGGGTGCAGCTTACGGATTAATAGTGGGAGCCATTGGACACCCAGGAGCGGCGACTGCAATAAAACCCCTTGGAGACCTCTTTGTTAGGCTCTTAAAGATGTTAGTGATGCCAATAGTCCTAGCTTCATTAGTCGTTGGTGCTGCAAGCATAAGTCCGGCAAGACTCGGAAGGGTAGGTGTAAAGATAGTGATCTACTATCTGGTAACATCAGCCTTTGCAGTGTTCATAGGGCTTATAATGGCCAACATCTTCAAGCCTGGCCTTGGACTACAGCTCGGAACAGGAGAGGGAAAGGCAATAGAAGCGCAGGCACCCTCTCTCGTGCAAACTCTCTTAAACATCGTGCCCACCAATCCATTTGGAGCTCTCGCAAATGGTGCAGTTCTTCCAACAATATTCTTCGCTATTGTCTTGGGAATAGCTCTCAGCTATCTTATGAACAGCGAGAATGAAAGAATCAGGAACTCGGCAACAACACTCTACAATGCCTTTGATGGGCTTGCAGAAGCTATGTACAAGATAGTTAGAGGAGTCATGCAGTACGCTCCGATAGGTGTTTTCGCCTTAATAGCCTACATTATGGCAACCCAAGGAGTAAAAGTCGTCGGACCTCTGGCAAAAGTTACGGTAGCGGTTTACCTAGGACTAATAATTCAAATAGCGATCGTCTATGGAATCCTTCTTAAGATCTTTGGCTTAGACTTAGTCAAATTCCTCAGCAAGGCTAAAGATGCCATGGTCACAGCTTTCGTTACAAGGAGCTCAAGCGGTACTTTGCCAGTCACAATGCGTGTTGCAGATGAAAACATGGGCGTACCAAGAAGCATATACTCTTTCACACTTCCATTAGGTGCAACTATTAACATGGATGGAACTGCCTTATACCAAGGTGTTTGTGCAATGTTCATAGCCTTTGCAATTGGGCAACCTTTACCATTCAGCCAACAGCTGGTAATAGTTATAACAGCAGTTCTGGCTTCAATTGGAACCGCTGGTGTGCCAGGAGCCGGAGCAATAATGCTCGCAATGGTTTTGGAAAGCGTCGGATTACATTTAGAACCAGGAACTCCCGTTGCTTTGGCTTACGCAATGATACTTGGAATCGATGCTATCCTCGACATGGGCAGAACAATGGTTAACGTTACCGGCGATTTGACTGGAACTACAATAGTTGCAAAAACTGAAGGGGAGCTTGACGAGACTAAGTGGTGATTCCCTCTTCTTTTTTCAATTTGTGAGGGATAGAGTTAAATACCCTACCACCATTTGGTTTCTAGAAGAAGAACATTGGGGGATAAAAATGAAAAAGTTAGGGAGTTTTTTAATGATTCTCCTTCTAGGCCTTTCTTTTGTTCAAGCGGAGGCTGTGGACTACTATAAAGAAGAATTTACGCTCAAAGTTAAGGTACTCCAAAATGGAGATGCTCAAATAACAGTGGTGACCTCTATACTAGGGCCAAAGGAGAGGATACAAGAAGAAATTGCCAGTATATTAAATCAAACAAACATGAGTGAAGAGGAGGCAATAGCAAAGTTCGAAAAAGAGCAACTGGAAAACTACATTGCCAGTTTAGCAAACGCAGGAATAAAGACTAAAAATCAAACGTTCAAACTGGTTAGCATTAAAGAGGACAACTTCACGGTAGTCTTCACGGCATATGCAGAAAAGTTTGCCAAATACTACTCTTACGATGACTACTGGGAGATAGTGGTGGATCCGACTAGAGGTTATGGAACAATGCCAATCCCAGATACCGGATTGCCCCAAAAAATAGAACTTCACAACATGTTTATTATAGAGCTCCCCGAGAGTACAGAGCTGGTTGAATACCCTCAGGCATACACAAGAGAATTCGGCCAGAGCAAATTCTACGTGCGGTCAAAAGTTGAAGGGAACAAGATTATCGTAAGCTCTGATATTTACTTAGAGGAAAATCTATCTCCAGAGGGATTTAGAGCACTCTTTGGTGACTTCAATGCGTTTTACATCCACTATACCTCTCCATACAAAGGAGAAGAAACATACCAGCCTGTAAAAACCGAGCAATATATAAAAGCAGAAATTTCAAAAGACGGAACTACTGATCTCCTTGTAAGAGAAACCTATATCGAACCAAAGGAGTGGATAGAACTCATGAAACTCCAAATAAACCTCATAGGAGCTGAAAATGTGACCAACATGATACTTCAAAACTACCTCCGAGGAATGGCAGCTCAAGGGATAACGGTGGAAGATGCAAATGCGAGCATATTAGGATTAGATAAGGAAGGACCATTAACAATAGAGGCTAACTACGTCCTGAAGAACTTCACCAAGTTAGTAAATGGAACTTACGAATATTCATTTGATCCAACACTCTTGAATCCGTCACAACTGGGATATAGAGCTCAAAACGAGATAAACCAGAGCCTAAGAATTGAATTTATTCTTCCACCAGAAGCAGAAATTGTTGAAATTCCGAACAACGTAAGCAAAGAAGTCAAAGGAAACAAATATATGCTCTCCACAAAAGTAGAAGGAAACAAGATTTTAATAACAGCGAATGTATTCGTCAGATACGGTGCCCCCTTTGAGGATATACGATCCCTTTTAGGAAACGTTACAAGAGCCTATATTAGGTATAGACTACCCTCAGAGGAAAGCAAAATAGACTTAACAACTCCCCAGATAGCAGGAATAGTAGGAGCGGCAATTTTAATAAGCATCGCCCTCTTCATGTTAAAAAAGAGGTAGCATTAGATTTTTAATTTTCCCTCTTTAATATTCTTTTGTGGGTGATACATATGACAAGAAAGCTCTATTACGAGGATGCATATTTAAAGGAAGCCAAGGCAAAAGTAGTCCAGATGAAGGAGAATGCCCTGCTCTTAGACCAGACCGTATTTTATCCAACTGGAGGAGGACAACCTCACGATACGGGCACCATAAATGGGGTCAGCGTTCTGGATGTTTATAAAGATGAAGACGGAAATATCTGGCATGTTGTTGAAGATGTAACCCCCTTCAGCATCGGAGCGGAAGTGGTATTAAAACTTGACTGGGAAAGAAGGCACAAGCTTATGAGAATACACACCGCGCTACACCTCTTAGATCATGTGTTCAATGAAATTCTGGGGAAGGGAAACTGGCAGATACATGGGAGTGGCATGAATCCAGAAAAGGGTAGATACGATATAAGATACTCCGAAAACCTTAACCAGTACAAAGAGAAAATAATTGAGCTGTTTAATAGATATGTTGATGAAGGAGGAGAAGTCAAAATCTGGTGGGAAGGGGAGAAGAGGTTAACCCAAATTAGAGACTTTGAGATCCTCCCATGTGGAGGAACACACGTAAAAGACATTAAGGAAATCGGCCATATAAAAAAGCTCAAACGCTCAAGCATAGGGAAAGGGGTTCAGAGAATGGAGATATGGCTTGAGGACTAAACTGGAAGTAAACCATATCAATTAGAAAGATTTAAAAGTCCTGCAGAAATCACTACTAACACGCGGGGGTTGCCGAGCCTGGTCAAAGGCGCGGGATTCAGGGTCCCGTCCCGTAGGGGTTCCGGGGTTCAAATCCCCGCCCCCGCACCATTGTTTTTCAAAATTTTAAAATGAAAAAAGAGTCATCTCGTTATCTGCACGCTTTTCATAAGCTCTAATGGTTCAGGATGCTTTTCGAAATACTCTCTAATAGGTTTAAGGAGCTCTATCAGATATTCGGCAACTGCGTTCTTTAAGTCAAGTGGATGTATTTTGCCCTCTGCAAAGTCTTTCTTAAGTTCCTCAAATGTTGTGTATGTTACATCGCCACCAAACTTGGCCGGTCTGTGAATTGTAAACTCCGTTGCTCCTTCCCTAAAGATTATATGCTCAGCCCAATCAAGCACTGGGTTGTAGTTAACTTCTCTTGCTGGACAAAAGGCTTTCCTAAGCTTTTGCTTTATCTCCTCTGGAGTGTCGTGGATAAACACTGCCGAGTATGGCTTGCTCTTGCTCATTTTCATTGCTGCTTTAATCTCCTTAAACTCCTCTTCGCTTTCAATTGGCCATTTTGGAGGTTCTTGGAGACCTAAGAGAAGGTGATGATGAACAGCAACGGGTTTTACCTTTTCTCCCTCCCAAACAAGTGGATGGTACTTTAATTTTGGAGCAACTTCAATGGCAATAACGTGGGCTTTTCTTTGATCCATTCCGGCATGTGCAATGTTAACTCCCTGGTAGAAAATATCGGCAACCTGCATAGCAGGATATATAAGCTTTGCAAAGTCTATCGATTCTCCCATCTGTCTTCCCATGATCGTTATGGATCGCATCATTCTTGCCAAGGTGACGTTTTTTGAAATATCAATAACCGTCCTCCAGTAATCACCCCTCTCTAAGATCTCGCTGGCCAAAACGAATTCCACTTTGTCTGGATCCCCACCCATGACCTTAATGCTCTGTTTCATACCTTCCTTGAAGTAAGTTAAAGCAACTTTTTGTATAACCTCAAGATCTCCTCCGAGTTTATCATTAATCCAGCTGTGCCAGTCGGCCAGAAATATTCTTGTTTTTATTCCGGCTTTTTGGAAGTCAGCTATCTTTGCGCCAGTCATCAGTCCAGTGCCAAGGTGAATGTAACCGCTTATTTCGAATCCAATGTAGTGCTGTAATGGCATCCCAATTTCCAGCAAATGTCTGAGGTTCTCAGGTGTTAGCACTTCCTCGGTAGGTTTTCTTGTTATCAAGCTTATTCTCTCTTCAATATCCATCCACACCACCTACCCAAACCTATGAAATGACTCTTTTAAGCATTTCTTTAAGCTAGTTCAAATTCAAAAATCTTATAACTTTCAAGTTTTATAAAATAGCTTGGTGAATACCATGAGGAAGCTTTCGATACTACTCTCAGTTTTTGTGTTGTTTGGTCTTTTCGGTATGGCTTTTGCTAGTGCAGCAACAGTTGCAGTAGATTTGGCCCATGGAGAAAACGAGAAGTATCTTGCAGAGGATGTCCTTGAATATGGAACTAATAAAACCCTCGCACATGGAATTGTTAAGACCATTACCGATGTCGAATGGGGTTATTTTGGCGATCCAATGGCCGCAGACACTCTGGGTATTAAGCACCTTGGAGAAAAGATAACCGCTAATGCCCTTGCGAATGTTGACATGCTCATTCTTGGCCAGCCAACAAGCCCCTTCGCGCCAGATGAAATCCAAGCCATTGCAGAATGGTTTAAGCAAGGAGGAAAAGTTCTCTGGGTTGCTGCTGATAGTGATTACGGTAGCGGTCCTCAAGCCCAAGACATTGCAAACTCCGTTCTTGAACAGCTTGGAGTTGGACATTTAAGAATTGACCTTTGTTCTATTGAGGATCCAACAAGCAACGCCAAAAAATCTTATAGGGTAGTTGGGCTTGTACAACCTGACGATAACACTCCAGACAAGGAAAAGCTCACCCAGAACTTCCAGCACGAAGGGAAAGTTCTCTATCACGGCCCAGCGGTAGTTGCATGGGTTGATGACAATGGAAACTGGCAAAAACTCGTTGATGGAAACATTCCGGAGAACGTTTATAGAATTGTAAAGAGTTCTCAAGACGGCACCATTGTAGAGAACAACGACCCACCAGCAAACGCCTACGCAGCCGGAGAAACCGGAGTATTTCCACTCTTAGCAGTTGAGATAATTAAATTCGACAATGGAAAACAAAGCGTTCTCATCGTAAGCGGTGAAAGTCCATACGGTGACTACACTCCAACATGGGAGGCAAAGTACTATGGAGTTGACTTGGATGGCCCAGCATTTGTTACAAACATAATACACTGGGCACTAGACCAGGCGGCAAAAACAGAGACCCAAGCCGGTGGAGGAGTTTGCGGTCCAGCAGCTTTAGTAGGCTTGATCTTGATCCCACTGGCCTTTAGAAGAAAGAAGTAGCCCTGCATCTTTCCCTTCTTTTAAACTTTTAACATTTTTATGACAAAATTTAAAAATGGGCATCTGAACTTCAAAAGGGGTGAGCACTGATGAAAAAATTTGTGAGCCTTTCGATTTTGTTCATTGTGTTGTTCAGCGTAGTTGCCACAGGATGTATAGGGGGAAAGGAGACCAAAACAGGAACACAAACAGAAGGAATAACTCTTGTTGTTTTAACAAGACACGATGTGACTATACAGGTAATGACAAAAAAGATGTTTCTCCAAAGTGACATAGCAAAGCAGTATAATATTAAGGAGATAAAGTTCATAAAAGCTCCCGAGTCACTGTGGCCAACTTATATAGAAAAAGGAGCCGATGTTGGATGGGGAGGCGGTCCGACGCTCTTTGATGACCTTTTCAAGAACAATTACCTTGCCCCCATAGAGGATCAAAAGGTTCTAGGTCTCATTGGAACTCAGATTCAAGAAACAATTGCTGGAATGCCCATGGTAAGGAAAGGCAATGATGGAAAGATTTACTGGATTGCAGCTGCATTGTCTTCGTTTGGATTTACCGTAAACCATGACGTTCTTAAGAGATGGAATCTTCCAGTTCCCCAGAGATGGGAAGAGATAGCAAGCGAAATGTTTGCAATGGATCCACCTCAAGTGGGAATTGCCGACCCAACAAGGAGTACTTCAAACACAAGGATTTATCAAATAATTCTTCAGGCTTTTGGGTGGGACGAAGGATGGAAGATTCTCACACTAATTGCAGCAAACTCAAAGATCTACGATGCCAGTGATGCCGTCAGAGAAGCCGTAATTGCCGGAGATATTGCCGTCGGAAACACAATCGACTTTTATGGCTATACCGCAATGAAGCTAAATCCCTCTTGTGAATATATTATTCCGAAAGGCCAGAGTATTATAAACGGTGATCCTATAGCCCTTCTTGTGAATTCCCAAAACAAAGAAGCCGCACAAGCATTTATTTATTGGGTTCTAACAGAAGGGCAGAAGATATGGCTTGATGAAGAAATAAACAGACTACCCGTCAACCCAAGCATCTTTGACACCCCAGAAGGACAAAAGAGATCTGACTTAAAGAAGGCCTATGAGAGTGCTCTGAAGACACAGGGAATAAAATTCGATGATAACGAGGCCCTAGCAACGGTAAACTCAATGCAACTCTACTTCAAGGCCACGCTGGTCGATGCAAACCAAGAACTTCATAGAGCATGGGTATCATTGGTAAAAGCCTACAAGGAAGGAAAGATAAGTGAGGACAAGTACAAAGAGCTAAAAGCCAAGCTCCTTGAGCCTGTAAGATTCAAAGATCCCGATACCGGAGAAACTGTGACCTTAACAAAGGAGTATGCAAAGAAAATCAACGACAGACTTGCAAAGGATTCCTCATTTAGAGACACCCTAATGCAGGAATGGAGAGATGCTGCAAGGGAAAAATACCAAAGCGTCCTCGCGGAGGTGCAAGGATGAAAGTCAGCAAATGGAGTGAAAGACTTTTTGGGGCTCCATTGTTTGAGCCCCTTATCACTTTCTCTTATATTTTTCCGCTCTTGTATCTGATAGTGTTTTTAATAGTGCCAGTTTTGTCTATGCTGCTTATCGCTTTCACGTATGATGGAAATATTTCCCTTCACTGGTTTAAAAGCATATTAATGGATTCCTACTATATTCAAATCCCCCCACAGGGAGAGTTTGCCCAAAAATTGACAACATTCACTGGTGAAAGCTTGTATCTAATCAGAGGTTTAGATTTTGGAGTTGTGCTTAACTCTCTCATTGTTGCTGCATTAGTAACGCTCTTCACAGCAATTTTGGGAACTGCCTTTGCCTTTGTAATGGCGAGATACAATTTCAAAGGAAAGAACTTCTTTAGAATCGCCCTTTTCATACCACTGCTTGTAACTCCCTTTGTGAACGCTTATGTCATAAAGCAGATGTTTAGCGAATTTGGACTCATAAATTATATTTTCCATGAAGTCCTTCATATACTCCCGTTTAGAATTAAGATAGATGGTTTAGCCGGTGTAGTTTTGGCTCAATCTATGGCTTATTATCCAATCGTCTACTTGAATGCCTATGCAAGCTTTATCAACATAGATCCCACTCTCGAGGAGCAGGCAGAAAACCTCGGGAGTAAGGGATTTCACCTCTTTAGAACAGTAACCTTTCCCCTTGCCCTTCCCGGAATCGCTGCAGGAGCCACTTTAGTGTTCATCTTCAGCCTTGAAGACTTAGCAGCACCAATTGTCTTCCATGGAGACCCGCTGGCAAAGAAACTCATGTCTTATCAGATATTCAGCAAGTTCATCTATGGCCTTGGAGAGAGAAGCCCAGAAATAGCCGCTCTTTCAATAATAATGTTAGCGTTAGCAATACTTGCTTTCCTTGGCATAAGAAAGTACGTAAGCTTAAGGCAGTATGCGATGCTAAGCAAAGGTGGAAGGTGGAAGCCAAGAATAAGCGATCCAAAACCGTGGCAGGCTCTTTTAATATACTTGGTTCTCCTCCCAGCATTGTTAATCACGATATTCCCGCAATTAGGTGTAATCATGCTTGCTTTCTCCGAAAGATGGAGTACAACAGTCCTTCCACAGGGATTCACAATTGACTACGTAAAAGAGATGATACTAAACCCTGACGTTAGGAGGTTCATTGTGAACAGCCTTACGTATTCCGGAGCTGCTGTGATCCTCATAGTGCTCCTTTCAATAACCTCCTCCTACGCTACAAGCAGATTCAAGGGTGTTCTAAGTCCCATCTTGGAAAGCATAGTGATACTCCCAATTGCAGTCCCGGGAATTGTGATTGCAATGGGATACTTCTATTTCTTCTCAGCGGTAACCCCAGAGAATTCACCACTAAATCCAGCATCACTTTATGGATTTAATCCAGCGTTGGTGTTGATACTCGCTTACTCCATAAGAAGACTCCCATTTGCAGCAAGGTCTGTTTATGCAGGTCTGCAGCAGGTTCATGTATCCCTCGAAGAATCGTCCATAAATCTCGGAGCCTCAAGATGGAAAACAATAACAGGAATTTTAATGCCACTAATATCTCTTAACGTCTTTGGTGGGGCAATGTTAAGCTTTGTATATTCAATGAGCGAAACAAGTGTTGGAATAACCCTTGGTTCAATAAATATGGCACAAGCACCAATAACAGCGTTCATGAAGGAAGTCTTAATGTCCGCAGCAGGTAGCATAAACATAGCAGCGGCATTAGGAGTCTTGTTGATAGTTGTGCAGATAACTGCGATTGTTGTAGTTAACGTTATTACAAAGCAGAGGTACTCCTTCATTGGATTAACATGAGGTGAGAATATGGTTGAAGTCAAGCTTGAGGGCATAGTGAAAACTTTTGGTGAAACCGTTGCCTTGAAGGGTATCGATCTTCACATAAAACATGGGGAGCTCTTTACACTACTTGGGCCAAGCGGTTGTGGAAAATCAACCACATTGAGAATAATCGCCGGCTTGGACTTTCCTGATGAAGGACATCTGTACTTTGATGATGAAGAAGTAACTTACAAAAGCTCAAGTGAAAGGGGAGCAGTTTTGGTTTTCCAGAACTACGCGTTGTGGCCTCACATGACCGTCTACGACAATATTGCCTATGGACTCAAAATAAGAAGGCTCCCTAAGCAGGAAGTTGAAAAAAGAGTAAAATGGGCTCTTGAGTTAGTCAAACTCCAAGGATATGAAGACAGATACCCCACACAGCTCAGTGGTGGTCAGCAGCAAAGAGTTGCAATAGCAAGAGCTCTTGTAGTAGAGCCAAAGCTACTCCTGCTCGATGAACCCCTCTCAAATCTGGATGCAAAACTCAGGCTGGAAATGAGATCGGAAATAAGAAGAATACAGAGGGAGCTTGGAATCACAGTTCTATACGTCACCCACGATCAAGAAGAAGCTATGGCAATAAGCGATAGAATAGCCGTGATGAGCATAGGACAGATAGAGCAAGTAGGCACACCAAAGGAGATATATGAAGAACCAAAAACTGAGTTTGTTGCATCATTTATGGGCAAAACCAATGTAATTCCAGCTGAAGTTGTGGAGAGAGCTGGAGATAAAGTAACGGTTGAATTCGAAAACTTCAGACTTGATGGACTACCATACAATGAGAACACCGACAAAGTTGTTTTAGTCATAAGACCAGAGCGCATCAGCCTGCATCCCATTGAAAACGCAGTGGCAATAACGGGCAAGGTTGACCTTATAGAGTACTACGGATTCTTCATTGAGGTAGTTGGGCTGTTTGGAGAAAAGAGAATAATCGCCAGAACAATAAACGATAAAGATGTTGCCCATCTAAGACCCCAGGGGGAAGTAACGTTCTACATAGACAGAAATGACGTCCTCGTGCTTCCCAAACAAAGCCTCTAATTCTTTTCCTTTGGGGGTTGAACAATGGAAATTTTCAAAGAGGGAAAGGTCTACGAAGTCCTTCTTGCAACCAAGTCAAACATAACCCCAGTTGGAGTTATTAGAAAAGATAATAGATTGAACTTCAGGCTTTTTGAAGGTAAGAGCGCCAACGACATAAGGAACCATCCCTACGGGGTAATCCATATAACATGGGACGTTGAACTATTGGTAAAAACCGCTCTAAACCTACCAGTTGAAGTGGAATTTGAAGATGCAAACTCAATTCCCATCAAGAAAATAAAAGGTCTCCCCAGTATAGAGGGAAGGGTAGAGTTCCTCGAGAGAGAGATAAAAGACGAATTAGGGAAAGCCCATATTTTGGAATGCTCATTGGTTCCAACCTATAAGGACATACGCCCCATGTTATTTCCACCTATTAGCCGGGCGGATTTTTACCTGCTGGAGATGGGCATATACCTTACCCGACTGTATGTAGCAACTAGATCACTAAATGTGGGGGAATCTCAAAAGCTTTATTCCAAGATTTGGGAAAGTTACCAGCTCTACAAAAAACTTGGAGGTGAAAGCAAACTCGCAGAGAAGATTATGGGGTTTGCAACCGCAGCTCCAAGATGGAATCCTTGAGAAAAGTGATAACCTTTTTAATGTTTGAAATTCTTTAATATTTTGGTGATCTCATGAGACAAATACTTGCATTTTTGTTGGCGTTTCTCACTTTGTCCTTGATTAATGTAAACCCAGCAACTGCGGAAGCTCTCCCTGGGGATATTCTAAAGATGCCAATGCCTGGAGTTCCGGCTATGGCACTCCCTGGAGAAACAATAGAAATACAACCCCAAGAAGGTGTTGATATTACAGAGCTCACAATCGTCTCAGTCATGAATGGCCCATATAAACTTGAAATCTCGGAGAAGGGAGATACAATAAAAGCAAAAATACCCGAAAATGTCGTTCCAGATGTATATTTCCTCCAAGTTAAGTCAAACAAAGGAGAAATCACAATTCCCAACGGAGTCTGGGTTCTTAAGGAATATCCCAAGGTACTTAGGATTGCACATGTAAGTGATACTCACATCACAAGCGGAACTAAATTCGGTTACGTCTGTGGAGAATACTTCCAGAGGAACATAAAGAAAATACAAGAGCTATGTGACGGTGGTATAATCGTTCCACTCCACAGCTGCGTTGCCGCGGATAGTGCTTATACCTACTGGAGTATGGATAACAGGATTGATGTTATAATAAACACCGGGGATGTTGTTGATACCGCCGGGGATAGGAAGGGCTATAGAACGATGTTCGACATAATTTCTAGGGCAACCGTAGCTGGGAAACCAACAATAATCGTGAAAGGGAACCACGATGACCCACCAAACTATTACTCCAAACTAATCGGGCCAACCGACTATTACATCACCATAGGGAAGTTCCTCATTATAGCCCTGGACTCCCATGGGGATGAAGCTCATCCTTACATGAACCAGCTCGAATGGATGGAGAAAGTTCTTGAAGAGCACCCAGGCAAGATCCCAATAGTTATCGTTCACCACCCCTACTGGTACTCCGCTCCACAAGGATGGATTGGGGGAAGAATTGAGGGGTTTACGGCGTTTGATGACAAAGATTGGGAGAACTTAACTCAGTATGTGAGCTACTATTGGATCGGGGGTCCAGAGAAGGCAACGGAAGACATAGCAAGAAGGTTCCTCCAAGATGTTGAGAAGTACAACATCAAGCTCATCATGAGCGGACACATACACCATGACAAGCTCCACATATATGTTGACAAAAACGGCAATGAACACTGGTTTGTGACATTAACTGCTACAGGGGCACCCGATAAAGAAACTAACCCCCCAAGACCGGATAGAAGCCCAACGTGGTATGGATCCAACGTTGTGGAGATAGACGAAAATGGTAACATTAGGCTTCCAGAGGTTGAAAAGAGGTTTGGGACACTGTTCAATGACTTCATCTCTCTGCCAGTCCCTCAAGAGTTCATTGCATTTAGGTGGACAACAGATTTTGGAAGTGCCGTGAAGTTCATAAACTTGATTGGGGAGGAAAGTGGCAAATTTGCCATAGAAGTACCAGATGGTGCTCAAGTTGATGCCAGCGTTACAAACGTCACCTACAAGCTTCTTGGAGAAAGGAAAATTGGGGATAAGACCTACGAACTCTTTGAGATAACGGTTCCAGAAGGGATATCTCAGCTCGTGATAAGCAAAGGAAAAGATACTCAAAAGCCCGAAATAAGCATCTCTTATACAACTCCCTCAAAACCAGCAAAAGGGAAACCATTTAAGGTTTATATAAGCGTCAAGGACAATCTTGGAATCAGAGACATTTACGTGGAAATAGAGGCCAATGGAAAAGTTACAAAATACCCGGCAGTACAAGCAAGTGGAGGGCAAGCAGATTACTTTATGGCGGAAATTCCAGGGGTTGGTGCCGATGAATATACCATAAGGGCTGTAGCTGTGGACTTTTATGGAAACAAAGCAACATTCGAAAAGGCAATCGGAGGAACACAAACTACAAGCAAGCCCCCGTCTCCAACAGAAAGTAAATCAACATGTGGACCTGCAACGCTCTTGGCATTCTCCTTAATTCCGCTTACCCTGCTTAGAAGAAAGAAATGACCTCTTTTCTTTTTTATATTTTCGTTTCCCATATAGAAGACTTTTTAAACCCACTTGTCCTTCCCTTTCTAGGTGGTGCCCTTTGAAATTTAAAGGGAAAGCCTTTGGCAATTTAGTTAGAATTGAATTTGAAATACTCAACCTTAGTGAGCTTAAGATTGAAGACTTAAAAGATTTTGATATAGAAACTCTAAAAATCGAGCTTAAACCAACTTCTTCTGGAATAAAGGTAGTTGGAATATGGGAAGGTGAAGTAGAAAAAGCCGGTGAGGGAATACAGAAAGCCCTCGAAGAGAGCTACAAGCTGAGAGATAAAATATTAAACAGGATGAAAGCTAAGATTGAGAGAATAAGAGGAGTTATGAAGAAGCTCGGGTTCGCTGAAGAGGTTCTAGGTTATGGAAACCTAATCAAGTTCACAAAAAGAATTGGAGATTACGAAATAACAGTTGTTGCTTCATCCAAAGATGACCTTATCAGGGTGGAAGTCTACGGAAATGACAAGAAGGTTATAGGTCCCGAGATTGAGAACTTCTTTGAGGATGTGGATGTAGAAGAGCTTGAGGTTTACGGGTTAGATGAGGAAGCCCAAGAAGAGAGGCTTGTAATAAATCTCGAACTGCCAGAGGAAGAGGTGCCAGAAACAAAAATAGTAGAGGCAATAAAGTTAATTGAAAGTCTTTTGATGACTTGACTACTTATATTTTGCCTCTAATTGGATTTTCTTTATTTTTGCCAGTAATCCTTTCTTGGGTAACTTGTCTTCTTCCAGAATCTTGCCGCTCCTTAGATCAATCTTTGCATAATAAATAGACTTGTCGCCTACCAGCTTTATCACAGCATATCCTTTTTCCCTATAAACAACTATCCTCTCTATATTGAGGTTCTTTTCATTGAACTTCTCAAGTATATACCGCTTATAACTCTCTTCAATCACTATCTCAGTCAAAAAGACATCACTCTTTAAGATTTCCCCGGAGCTTCTTCCTATCATAAGTTCCCCCACTCTTTCCTCTCCAACAAACTTAACCAGCCAGTTTTCACTAAGCTTTATTTCCTTGATGGTTGCAGATATCCTCTTTTCTTCTAAAAACTTCTCTGCTATCTCTTTTACTACTTCAATTTTCAATTGCTTATCTATTTCGTTTAGAATTTTTCCATCTTTGCTAAGGGATATTTTCAAAATGGATTTATCATTCTCCAGTTCAGCTTCATAGATGTCATCTTTTTTCTCCAACTTCTTTATACCCCAACCTTTATATTTTTGAGAGATTATCTCTCTGGCTTTTTGAGGAGTTATCTCAACAAAGTAGTCTATTATATTCCCGGTTTTCCCATCAGCATTTACCTTAATTTTCCCATCAACACTCTCAAGGAGCACCTCCAAATGGGTTGCATCATAGAATTTAAAGTCAACAAGCTCAAGCCCTTTTATGTCAAAATTCTTTTCAATGAGGTTCTTGGCCGAGTTTGCGATCTGATAAGGATGGAGGAGGTTCGCAACCACCTTATGTGCGCCGTTCTCAAGATCGAATTCAAGAACTGCGACTCCTTTTGGAGTCATTACATCGACTATTGCTCTGTTTTCTTTTTCATCAAAGAAAATAACTTCCCCACCGGGATATAGATTAGCGACCTCGGAGAATATTGCTTCTCGCTTTATTTTTGACTTTCTTTTCATGATTCTACCACTGTAAACATGCAGGGCAATTCCGAAGACAAACCTCTTGCTCTGCCCACTTACGATGACCACAGAATCCTTTTCCTCTATAGAAAGTTCTTCTGGATCTTCCCCAAGAGACTTCCTGCATTCCTCTTTGGCTATTTTAATAAGCTTCTCCTTTGGAAGTGGGGCTATGCTTATTCTGACATCGTGTGTCTTAAGATTGACTTCAGCCTTGGCAGAGTTGATGCCCACTTTAAGGGTTAACAGAGCTTTATTTGAAACATAAATCTTTCTTCTAGAACTTAGATAAATATTTGTCTGGGGAATTCCAAGTTCATCTGTAAGTTTTAATTTTAGAGCTATCACTGCCTCATTCTGAGAGATAGAGGATATTGTTTCTACTTTGCTTGCCTTTATTGCAGACTCACTTTCCAAGAGAGCTCTTGAAACCTTCCTTTCCAATTCAACGTCTCTGCTCACAAAAGGAATTACTTCTTCCCTTGACAAAACCACTGCTTTGTCTTTTATTTCCTCCTTGTCCTTTTTAGCTGACCATGAAACTATGTACCCACTAAAAAGCTCAACTACTAGCTCTTCCAAGAAAACGTCTTCTCGTTTGATTTTGTACTGAGATTCCATAAGAGATGTAACCATTTCAAGAACTCTATTTGGTGAAAATGAATATAGCAATGGTGCATCCAAACGTATAATCCTCAATATGCCTTTTCTTTTGGCTTCCTCTTCCTTCTCCCGTTTCTTTTTTTCAAGCCTTTCAAAAAGCTCCTTAGGTATTGGGATTTTTCTATCATTTAATTCTTTGAGGAGCTTCTCTCCATCCCAGGGAATTATTCTCCCTCTATATTCTCTCCCTAGAAGCACTTTTGCATCTTTTGTAAACCCATTAATGGAAAGAAAAATCCCCTTATCCGCTTTGGCTTTTGTAATTGCTTTTCCAAATTCCTTAACTTCCTTAGAAGATGCCAACCCATTCGTTTTTATCCTTATTGCATACTTCTCTAGTCCAGAGATTGGATCTTCACGAAGCCCTATAAGGTCTATCTTCCACTCTTCAGTTTCTACTCTCTCAGCTTCTTTAAACCCCAAGGATTCAATGAGCTGTAGAACAATCTGAATCATATCCTCATAAGATGCCGCGTTCAATACTTCCAACTTCCATTCCATAATATCACACTCACATAATAAGATAGGAAGTTTTTCATATAAATTCGTTTTGCATAAGACACCTATCACCATTGGTGTTTAAAATAATCTTTTAACCTCCCTCATTTACATTCTCTCAGGTGGGAAAATGTTCAGAATAACTGAAGTTAATTATCACGGAAAAACAGTGTTTTTTAGGGCTGATTTAAACTCACCCGTCAAAGAGGGGAAGATAATCAGCGATGCCCGGTTTAGGGCTGTCCTGCCTACCATAAGGTATCTCCTTGAACACAATGCAAAGGTAGTTGTTGGAACGCACCAGAGCAAGCCCTATGAAGAGGATTACCTAACCACAGAGGAACATGCTAAAATACTAAGCTCCTTGCTCGGCATTGAAGTAAAATACGTGGAAGATATCTTCGGAAGATGTGCAAGGGAAGCAATAACCTCCCTAAAACCAGGTGAAATTCTGATGTTAGAAAATCTTCGATTTGCAGCAGAAGAAACTAAACAAGCCTCCCTAGAAAAATGCGAGAAAACACACTTTGTCAGAAAGCTTAGCCCCCTAATAGATTACGTAGTTACAGATGCGTTCGCTACCTCTCACAGATCCCAACCTTCTTTAGTTGGTTTTGCAAGGTTAAAACCAATGATACCCGGATTTTTAATGGAGAAGGAGCTAAAAGCACTAAACAAGGCATATGAGAGCAAAGAAAGACCCAAAATCTATGTGCTAGGTGGAGCAAAAGTTGAGGATTCACTTAAAGTTGCAGAGAATGTTTTGAGAAATGGAAAAGCTGACTTAATTTTAACTGGAGGATTGGTGGGCCAGATCTTTACTCTGGCAAAAGGGTTCGATCTTGGGGATGCAAACATAAGCTTTCTTGAGAAAAAAGGATTGATAAAGCTAATAGACTGGGCAGAAGAAATACTAAATGGGTTTTATCCATATGTAAGGACTCCGGTAGACTTTGCAGTTGAATACAAAGGTGAGAGAGTCGAGGTGGACCTGCTAAGCGACAAAAAGTGGATTTTTGATAAGAGGCCAATCATGGATATAGGAAGCAGAACAATAGAGAAATACAGAGAGATACTTCGAGAAGCAACCATAATAGTTGCAAATGGTCCTATGGGAGTATTTGAAATAGAAGAATTTGCAAAAGGAACTGTGGAAGTTTTCAAGGCTATAGGAGAGAGTGAGGCATTCTCAGTAATCGGTGGAGGACACTCAATAGCGAGCATATACAAGTACAACATAAAAGGGATTTCCCATATAAGCACGGGTGGTGGGGCAATGCTAACATTTTTTACCGGGGAGAAGCTTCCCCTTGTTGAAGCACTTAAAATAAGCTATGAAAAATTTAAGGATACGGAAAAAAGTTAAAATCACCCTATTGTAGCTTTTTCAAATTCAAGCATAGCTATTCCTACAAGAAAAACAGCCAGCAAAGCAAGAACTCCAACATCTGTCGTTAGTGCAAATTTTGTCACACTTTCTCCAACAAGGAAATGCCTCGCTCCATCAACTGCATAGGTTAAGGGATTAATGTAGGCTAAGGCTTTCATCCATGAAGGCATTGTGTCTATTGGGTACATTGCACCGCTGAGAAAGATCAAAGGAAGCATAAGGACCATCATTATCATCTGAAATCCTTCCATGCTCTCCATCCTTAAAGCCAAGCTAACTCCAAACCCTGAAAATGCTACCGCAAGGAGAAACCCAATCCCTAAAGCCGGCAGGATTCCACTCGGCTTAAGGTTTTCTGCCAAGAGGAACGTCAAGAGGAGGATTATCATCCCCTGTGTCAATGTTACTAGGGAATCTCCAAGAATTCTGCCTACTATTCCCTCTTTTCTAGAGGCTGGGGCCACCAAAACCTCCTTAAGGAAGCCGAACTGCTTGTCCCATATAACACTAACGCCCCCTATAAAGCTCTGATTGAAGATTGTCATTGCAAATATGCCCGGAGCAAGGAATGTTAGGTAGTCAACGCCTCCAAATATTGATCTAGCAATTGGATTATCAAAGACCTTACTCCAGCCCAGTCCAAAGAACACAAGCCATATTAAGGGGTTAATTATCATTCCCACAACCCTCGACCTTGCCCTTATAAATCGCTTGAGCTGTCTGTATGCCATCGTTGTTAAAGCCCTCATGTGTTTCACCTCCTCGTTCTCATCCTTCTCATTGACGTCAAAGTATTTGCCTCTCCTTCATCTCTAATCTCTCTTCCAGTCAGATATAGAAAGACATCATTAAGTGTTGGCCTGTGGTAAGTAGCTTCAATGATTTTCACATTCTGCTCCTTAGCAAGGTCAAAAATCTTAGGCAAAGCTTCCGCGGCATTTACAACTTCAAGTCTAACCCTTCCATCAGGTAAAATTTTACAGCCTCTAATGAATTCAGCTTTAAGGCATTTAACGTCCTCCAAAGCCTCAAGTTTGAGGTATATAACATCGTTACCAACAATCTTTTTGAGCTCATCTGCTGTTCCTTCGGCAATTATCTTGCCATGATCCATAATTGCTATTCTATCTGCCAGCTGCTCTGCTTCATCCATATAGTGTGTTGTCAGAAAGATCGTCATCTCATGCTCCTCTTTCATGGTTTTAATATACTCCCATATGTGGGATCTTGTCTGTGGGTCAAGCCCTATTGTTGGCTCATCCAAGAATAGCACTTCTGGTTCATGAAGCAAGGCCCTTGCAATTTCAAGCCTTCTTTGCATACCTCCCGAGAAATATTTTACGGGTTTGTCTTTAAATTCCCAGAGCTCTACAAATTTCAAAAGTTGCATTATTTTATTCTTAAGCTCATTTCCGCCCAATCCATATATTCTCCCGTGGATATACATGTTCTCATAAGCGGTTAGTTCCCTATCAAGACTTGGGTCTTGGAACACTATTCCTATTCTCTTTCTTACTTCCATGGGCTCCTTAACAACGTCATGTCCAGCGACGATAGCCCTTCCTGAGGTCAATTTTAAGAGGGTAGTTAGAACATGAACGGTAGTTGTTTTACCTGCTCCATTCGGTCCTAAAAAGGCAAATATTTCACCCTTTTTGACTTTGAAGGAGACCCCTTTTACAGCTTCAAAATCACCATACTTCTTGACGAGATTCTCAACCTCAATGGCATACATGCTATCTACCTCCAATGAGTATGAGTTTTATTCTTTTTGTGAAGTTCTCGATTTCCTTTGAAATCTCGGCCTTTTGGGAGGCAGAAAGTGAAGGTAAACTCTCCATGACCTCTTTTATTGTTTTAAACAACTCCCCGCCTCCAAGTCTGGAAAATTCTCTAAAGCGCTCAACCTTCTCAAGAGCATCTCTTAGTTCATTTTGATGCTCATTGAGATATGATTTTCCCTTTTCTGTGATTTTATAGAGCTTTTTCTCTCTTTTTTCTGTTTCAACAACCTCAATAAAGTTTTTCCTTTTTAAACTCGACAGTAGGGGATATATTGCTCCGGCACTTGGGCTTGGTATTTCATACCTTTTCTCAAGCTCTGTCATTATACCATAGCCGTGTAAAGGCTTTTCCTCAAGCAAATGAAGGATGAGAAGTTTCAAATATCCCCGGTATTTCGGTCTTTCCATATATATCACCAGATATATCAAAAGATATATCCCTTATAAACTTTGTTCTTCAAAATCCTTAATTAGTCTGGAAGTGTAATTAGTGAGGTGAGTGGCATGAAGCTCATACTAAAACCTCTGTTTGAAGCACCCTTAACTCCCGATTTCATTGATGTTATAAAGGCAAAGCTCAAAGGAAAAGAAGCCAGAGAAGGGGACATTTTAGAAATAGATTTGTTGGGAAAACCCCTAAAATTTAAAGTGATATATGCAGAGCCGAAAGTTGTCAGAATCACTGACTTGACGGTAATAGAGTTAAGCGAGAAGGAGATATTTTCCATAAGCCTTGAATTTGAAAAGGGTATTAAAGACGTAATTACCGGGGAAGAGATTATTGTGGTTGTCTTTGAAGATGAAGTTTTAATCTTAAACCACAAAGGACACAAGATTTTTAATCAGAAGTTCGAGAAGCTTAAAGAAGTTAGGCTTGCAAAAGACATCGTACTGGTGGTTCATGATGAGAACAAACTTACAATCATTCAGCCATAAGGGGTTTACTTTTACCGAAAGCTGGGAAGAAAAGAAAAAACGCGCCCAAGAAATTGTTAAAAGGCTTATAAATGCCTATCCTAGAGAAAAGATCCTCATTGGAGACCCATACAAAACATTGATTCATTGTATAATCTCCCAGAGAATGAGAGATGAAGTTACATACAGAGTGTGGGAAGAGTTATTTAAGAAGTATAAAGACATCAAGACCATCGCAAACACTCCAATTGAGGAGATGCAAGAGTTTTTGAGGAAGAACGGCGTCGGTCTCTGGAAGACAAAGGGAAAGTGGATAGTAAAGGCTTCTCAGATAATCATTGAAAAGTATGGAGGTAAAGTGCCGAATAAGATTGAAGAGCTTACAAAACTTCCCGGGATAGGAAGGAAGTGCGCAAACATCGTTTTTGCATATGGGTTTGGAAAACAGACAATCCCTGTTGATACTCATGTAAACAGAATTAGCAAAAGGCTCGGACTAGCTCCTCCAAAAGTTCCGCCGGAAAAAGTGGAAGAATACCTCAAACAGCTGATACCTAAGGATCTGTGGATATATGTGAACCATGCAATGGTTGATCATGGGAAAAGAATCTGCAAGCCCATAATCCCCAAATGCAATGACTGCCCTCTACAAGACCTATGTCCCTATTTCAAAGGTCAGATAACTGGAGAAGACATAAAATAAAAAAGGCTATATACCTGAACCACTAATTTCTTTTGGTGTTATAAATGAGGTACGAAATTATTCAAAGACCAAGTTTTAGCTTGGTTGAGGTAGAACTGGAAGATGGAGAAGCCCTCAAGGCAGAGCCAGGTGCGATGGTTCACATGAGCCCGAACATAGAAATAGAAACAAAGACAGGAGGGATTTTTAAAGCCCTGAAGAGATCAATGCTTGGAGGGGAAAGTATATTCATAAACACCTTCAGAGCTAACGGAGGTAAAGGCACCATTGGCCTGGCACCACCATATATGGGGGACATAGAAGCATTAGAGCTTAGAGGAACTCTCTATGCTCAGAGTGGGGCGTTTTTAGCGAGTTCTGAAAGTATAGACATAGATACCAAATTTGGCGGTGCAAAAACATTTTTCTCAAGAGAGGGCCTATTTCTGCTTAAACTAAGAGGAGAAGGAATAGTATTCCTCTCAAGCTTTGGAGGGATATACAAAAAAGAGCTCAGAAATGAGGAATTCATCATAGATACTGGTCATTTGGTAGCCTTCACAGAGGGTCTCGATTTTAAGATAAGGAGAGTTGGAGGGTTAAAAAGCACGATTTTTGGTGGCGAAGGACTTGTTGCGGAGTTCTATGGTACTGGAGCATTGTACATACAAACAAGGAGCATAGACACCTTTTTAAGCTGGCTTATTCCATTCCTACCCAAATCCCGGGAGTGAGCCTTTTATACTTTCCCTTTTATCTCTTCCCGGTGAGAAAAAGTGATAGGGGTCTCAACGCAGTGCCTATTTGACAAGAGCTTAAGCCTTGCCCTTCATAAAATAAAGAGTCTTAACGTTGATTTTGTTGAGGTTGTCAACGAAGGCTATCACGAGCTGAATAGGTATAACTATAAAACGTACAAAGAGTTTTTGGAGAACAACGCATTAAAAAGCACCATCCACGCTCCTTTCAGTGATATAAACATTGGCTCGTTAAACGAAAAAATGAGAAGGGCTTCTCTTAGCTTGCTCTTTGAAACTCTGGAGATAGCCTATGAGATGGGATCCCTCCTTGTTGTGATTCATCCAGCCCACAAATCCCCACTAAGTGGAAAGTTTCCAAAAGCCTATGAAAAAGCCCAAAGACGCTCTCTCGAAGAAATAGATAGGGTAGCGGAAAGAATAGGGATAAGAGTTGTCCTAGAGAATATGCCCTCCTTCTGGATTCTCGATGGTCAAACTCCTGAGAGGATAGCAGAGCTAATTGATGGCACCGGCATAGGTGTGGCATTTGACATAGGGCACTTAAACACGACAACTGGGAACTTTGATGAGTTTATCGAGCTTTTAAGGGACAGAATCGAGTATGCACATCTAAGTGACAACAATGGCACAGAAGACTCTCATCTGGCTTTAGGAGAGGGCACAGTTCCTTGGAAAGAAATAATGAAAAAAGCGCCCAGAGTTCCGATGTCTCTGGAAGTAAAAACCTTTGAGGATGCTATTAAAAGCCTAAAATTTTTGAAGGAACTCCGCAACGGTATTTGATATTCTTTTAATTTTTGGACAGTAATGCCTTTATTGATTCATTAAGGAGCTTATTTTATTTACATAAAACTTTTATACACAGGAAGATAAAGTTCAAATGGAAGTTTATTCACAAATTTTAGAGGTGATACTATGAAAAGCCCAAAAATTGTCGAAGAACTCAAACCCTTCTTCGAAGCCAATGCTGTCGCAATCATAGGGGCCACAAACAAAAAAGGAAAAGTTGGGAACGTTATTTTTGAGAACTTCAAAAGAAACAAAGAACAGGGAATTTTCAAAGGAAACATTTACCCCGTAAACCCAAAACTTAATGAAATCGAAGGATATAGGGTATATAACAGCGTCAAAGAGCTTCCAGATGACACAGATTTGGCAGTAATAGCTATTCCAGCACCTTTTGTACCAAACACAATGAGAGAGATTGCAGAAAAGGGAATAAAAGCAGTAGTTATTATTACTGGCGGCTTTGGAGAGCTTGGTGAAGAAGGAAAGAAAATGGAAGAAGAAATTCTCCAAATCGCAAAGGAAAATGGAATAAGAGTCATAGGACCTAACTGTGTTGGAGTTTACGTGCCTGACACAGGTGTTGATACGGTTTTCCTTCCCGAAGAAAAAATGGACAGACCGAAGAGCGGCTCAATAGCCTTCGTTTCTCAAAGTGGTGCTTTCGCTGCAGCAATGCTCGATTGGGCAGCTTTGGCAGGGATAGGAATTGGAAAAATGGTAAGTTATGGCAACAAAATAGACGTGGACGATGCCGATCTAATGGATTACTTCATTTACGATGACTCCATAAAGGTCGTTACACTCTACATAGAAGGGGTAAAAGATGGCAGAAAATTCATCGAAGCTGCAAAGAGAATAACGAAAGTAAAGCCTGTTATAGCTCTTAAGAGCGGAAGAACAGAATATGGTGCAAAGGCTGCTTCCTCTCATACCGGAAGCTTGGCTGGGGCTGACGTGATTTATGATGCGGTTTTCAAGCAGACAGGGGTTTTAAGAGCAGAGGATTTTGAACACATGTTTGATGTTGCAAAGGCATTTGCAAAGTGCAAACTTCCAAAAGGAGAGAGAGTTGGAATAATCACAGACGGCGGTGGAGCGGGGGTTATGGCAAGTGATGCTGTTGCCAAATTCGGTCTTAAAATGGCTGAACTCAGTGAAGAGACCATCAAATACCTAAAAGAACATTTCCCACCACATGCCGTTGCAGGAAACCCAACTGATGTCGTTGGAGACACAGATGCCCAAAGATACAAGCATGCAATTGAAGCCTTTGTAAACGATCCAAACGTTGATGCAATAGTAATAATTGTTCTCTTCCAAGTGCCACTTTTAAATGAGGAAGAAATAATAGAGATCCTCGCAGACTACGCAAAAAAGAGCGAGAAGCCAATAGTTGCAGTAGCCATGGGAGGCAAAAAGACAGAGCACTACGCAAAGATACTTGAAGAAAAAGGAGTTCCAGTATATCCAACACCGGAGAGGGGAGTTAGAGCCCTAGCTGGATTAGTCCAATACACTAAATACCTCGAAAAATTAAAAGAGGAGTAATTCATTCCTTATTATGGGGGGACAATTATGAAGGAGGAAGCTTTAAAAGTTGTTGAAGAGGTTTTGGCTCAAGGTAGGAAGGCCTTAGTTGAACATGAAGCAAAGCAGGTTTTAAAAGCTTATGGTTTGCCGCTTCCAGAGGAAAAGCTTGCAAAGACCCTTGAAGAAGCCATAAAATATGCAAACGAAATAGGATACCCTGTTGTTATGAAACTAATGTCACCTCAAATCCTCCACAAAAGCGATGCAAAGGTCGTTATGCTCAACATAAAGAACGATGAAGAGCTCAAACAGAAGTGGGAGGAAATACATGAGAATGCAAGGAAATATAGGCCGGATGCAGAAATTCTCGGTGTCCTAATAGCCCCAATGCTCAAGCCCGGAAGGGAAATAATCATTGGTATTACTGAAGACCCGCAGTTCGGCCATGCAATAATGTTCGGTCTCGGTGGAATTTTCGTTGAAATCCTCAAGGATGTGACCTTCAGGATAATACCAATTGAAGAGAAAGATGCTTGGGCAATGATAAAGAGCATCAAAGGCTACCCGATTCTTGCCGGAGCAAGAGGAGAGCCTCCAGCAGACATGAAGGCAATTGTAGATATGATGCTAAAAGTCTCAGAGCTTGTTGATGAGCTTAAGGACTACATTAAAGAGATGGATCTAAACCCAGTCTTTGTTTATCCAGAGGGCGACGGTGCGGTCATAGTTGATGCAAGAATTATTTTGAAGTGAGCTTTTTATTTCTCTTCTCCTTTTTGTCCAGATAAATTGTACTGAAGGGATATACAATGCACTTGAGATATTATGCCCCATATTACAAAAAAGAGAAACACCTAGAGATCATCAATCTCCTAGAAGAAATAAAACAGAAACATGGCATAGATTATAAAGAAGTACCCGTTGACGGCCTTTTCCTTGAAGATTGGTATCCTAAAAAAGCAGAAATAGGAGAATATTCCATATATGAGCTCCAACTAAAGCCATATTCTAAATTAATCTTAGCAAATTGTGAAAAATTAAGAAAAATTGGGTTAGAGTTACATTGCGAACCAGTTTCTCATAAGTTCAAGAGTAGATCGGGAAATGTTTATGTAAGAGGAACAATAGCAGTTGTTGAGAACGATGTGGTTTTATTAGCCCTAAATTACGAAGATGAAATTTTTGAGTTTTTGAGGGCTTTACTTACAGAGGGTTGGAATCTATTAAACATATTGGAAAGAACAAAACCAAAAACAATTGTCCCGCCAAAGAAAAGCGAAAAAGAAATAAAACAGCTCCTAATTTCTGCTCTCTCAAAAGATTTTGATTACGTTCTCATGGATGTAAAGCATAATGCTCTAAGTGGAGATAAATGGGATCCCTTCATAGCTTTTTCTCCAGATGCAGACATAATAGCGGTAAATGAAGAAGAAAATTTTATAATGGGAATAGAAGTGAAAGGATATCGCTCCAATAGAGGATTTACACAAAAGGCAAACATATATGAAGCGATCGGCGAGGCTATGATGTACCTTGTAAATCCATACATGAAGTACAGAGGAGAAAAGATAGAGGGAAGCATATTTGATGTAGTTTGGCTCTGCTACCCATACAAAAGGGATTTTGAAGACTTCAAGAAAGTAATGGAACTTACACCAATAGGGTTACTCTCAGCATATGAAGGAGTTGTTAAAGAGCCGAAGAAAAACCCATTTGTCAATGAAAGGGCTAAGAATATACTCTTGGAAAACTTAAACACATTTAGAAGTTACATCCGCGGAGGAAGGAAGATGCGCAAAATTATTTAAGTGATTCTTTTAGTATTTTCCTTGCCTCTCTTAATGTTTTTCTGTCAAATTTTCCATTCTTTGCAAGCTTAACAAACGCTTCAAATGAATCCTGGGCAAAATGTATTCTAGCAGAAAGTATACGTTTCTATATGTCTCTTTTTGTTGTTCCTATTCAAGCTGAGTTAAATCATGCCTAATCTTTCTTTCCCATTGAGTGAGGATATCCTCTACTATGTCATGTCCAAAAATCTCATAAAACTTTTTAAATTGTTCTCTGTTGATTTTCACACTTCTACCTGTCTGCTTAAACTTTATCGTTATTTTAAAACTATCTTCTTTATCTTTTGCTACCTCATGAGCCAGTTTATAAAACTCATGACAAAATCTCGAAGTACCTTTGTTCATATCCTCAACTTTAGTCCAAGGATACATAGACGAATGAGCTTTACGATGGCATCGTCTACATAAAGTGATTAAATTTTCCGGATTATTATTTAGCCTATCCCCATCTATATGGTGTACCTCTAAATACCCATATCCGCACTCTGAACATCTGTAATTATCTCTTTTAAGAATGAGTTTGCGGAGAGATTCAGTAGTGCTCATACGTTCTTTTTCTATTTCTTTTTCGATTTCTCTTAGCGTCTTTTCCTCTAATTTAGCTAGAATTCTACTTTTAACAAAAAATTTAAATTCACAAATAATTTCTCTTTGGATTCTATCTTTAAAATCCTCAACAACTTCTTCAAAGTTAACATCCATGAATATTTCAATTGGTTTTTCAAAGAGGTCATTAAGGAGATTCTCAAGAACAGGTTTAATTTTCCTTAATTTCTCTTTTTGGTGAAGCTTGTAGTGGCATTGTCTACACAGAACCATCAAATTTTCTAAATTTCTATTTTCAACATTTCCATCCATATAGTGGATGTCAAGATAATCGTGGCCACAATTCTGACACTTGTAGCCATCTCTTGTCAAGATCTTCCTCCTAATATGGAATGGTACTCCTTCGTTTCCCACCCTCTTTGCCCCAATTAGTGTTCTTTTTGATGTTTTTAATTATTGCTACTTATGTTGTTGGATTTTAATCAAGAGTTTAATATCTTCTTCAATGAATACAAAAAAGCTTTATTTTTCAGCCTTATCGGTTATATTTCTAAAACTTTTGGCCTCTTTCCCAAGAACTCAGCGGCAGTTAAGACTCTCTTATTGAGCCTCTCCGCAGTTTCCCAAACTTCCTTCGTGTGTTCTTTGAAGTGAACCTCTCTCGGCAAGTGATGATCATAAATTATTACTTCTGCATCAATGCCTTCTACTATTTTTACCCCATTATCTATTGCCCTCCTTAAATTGATTTTATTAAGGAGATACCCAAGCATATACGTCATAGGGCCGTCTAAAATCAAAATACTTGGGTTTTCTCTAATTATCCACTCCGCGTAGTCTTCTATTATTGGACCGTTTAAATCACTCGAATGAATTAATTTCTCCCCTCCATGCTCAATAACAGTTGAAATCACCCAGCCAACTCTTGAAAATTCAATTCCATGAAACATTGGCTCAGTAAATCTTATTTTCGTGTCTCCAAACTGAAATTCTTTTCCATCTGCAAACACAACTTTAAGCTTCTCAACATTTACCTCAGGAATTTTGGGGCTGTTGTTCCACGTTCTAACCCTATTTTTAAACCATTTCAGCCCTTTTTCAAGAAGCTGTTTCCTTCGCTTATTGTAATCTCCAAAATCCCTAGAGAATGCTATCGGTAAATCTTCCATTGGATTTGGGTAATCTCTTGGACTTCCCTTCTCCCAGACTGCATCCAGCTTCAGATTGCCAAAATATAAATAAAGGTCCGAATAGAAGCGTTCGGCCCTTTTCCTTTGGGAATCATTTATATATTCGTTCGGATTTTTGGCAAAAATAGTTTTGCCTTCGTAGATACTAAGGTCATCGGGAAAGTAGTGGTCATAATGATAGTGAGAGATAACAATAGCATCGGCTTTCTTGCTGGCTTTTTTGATTATCCTCTCTCCATCAACCAGCCATTTAATCTTTTCCTCCTCACTTGCGGGGAAACTCGGCTGCATAATAGCAATTCCAGGATCTATTATAACTGAGATATCAGGTGTCTTAACCAACACACACGCACTCTTGGCCCCCAGAGAGTCGAACCATACCGGTTTAAACGATAGAACCATACTCATCCCCCTCCGAATCTTATATAGTTTTAGCTTTAAACTTCATCACAAATATCAGCAAGAGTGTGAAAGCAAAGACCCCTACAAAAGCAAAACCAAACCTAAAGCCCAGAAATCCAACCAATACTGGACCCAAAGCTTGACCTATATCTTTTATACTCTCCAAAAAGCCCAAAGCTGTGCCCCTGAGCCTTGAGATTTCTGTTGCCAATGGCTTAGTTGAAGCTTCACTTATTGAGGCTCCAAGCGAGAACAAAATCGCACCGCCGATTATTAAGAACAAGGAGTCTGAGAAGGCAAAGATAAGCATAGCAAGAGTTACCATACTCATTCCCGCAATTACTGGCTTTATCCTCCCAATCTTGTCACTTAGGTAACCAGCGTATGGTTTCACAACTGCCATTATTGAAATCTCAACTGTAAGGATTAATCCCGAAAGCCACGCTTTGTCTTCAAGAAAGTAGAATAAAGGTAAGAACGTTTCAATACTTTGATAAGCCATGTAAACAGCCGCATCTAATAGACCGAGAAGAAGGAGAGCAGGACTAAATGAAAACTCAAACTTTTCTAACTTTCCCTCTGCTTTGGGCAACGTAAAGGTTATCGCAAAGGTGATAAATCCAAAGAGAGAACATAAAATAAAAACAACCCAAAAGCCTGCAAAATATATCAAGCTCCCTGCCAGTAGGGGAGCAATAGCCCTTCCCACCAAAGTGGCGGAGCTTAAAATACCCATAAAAGTGCCCTTCTTTTCGGGATAGAGGTCGCTTATTAGCGCAAGAGAAACAGGAACGAAGATTGCTGTGGCGATTCCATAGTAGGCCCTCACCAAAGCCAAGCTTATGGCATTGCTGGCCAAGAAATATAAAAGCGGTGCTGAGAAGAACACAAATCCACTCATTTTAAGAAGCTTTTTTCGCCCGTAGATATCACTTAAAAGCCCTGAGGTAAAGTTCATAAAAATACCTGTTATGGTTGATGCAGCCGCGACAACTCCAATTTCTCCCCTACTCAAGCCCAGATTTTGAGCATAAAGTGGTAACGTTGGAGATTTACTCATGGTAGAACCGAGTATTGCAAAGAAGCCTGCTATCAAAACTGCGTAAATTGCTCTCTTCATCTTCAGTCCCTCTCAGAATTTAACTCCGAAATATTAAATTGTTGTCATTAGATAAAATACTTAAGCTTCAAGCTTCAAAGAAATAATATGCCAGAAATGGAGCTTAGTGGTAAGAAAATCCAATACGAGGTCAGTGTGAGAAAAGTAAGATACGTGAGAATCTATGTAAATCCAGAGGGCAAAATTTACATCATTTCTCCGACAAAGAGAATTGAAAAGTTCTTAAAAGAAAAAGAAAGATGGATACTCTCAAAGCTGGAGAGAGTGGATAGAGCAAAAGAGATTCAGGGGTTTCCCTATCTCGGGAAGTTTTATCCCTCTGAAACCGGGATTATTGTCCTCGGCAATAAGACCCTAAACCTCTCAGACAGAAAAAATCTTGAGAAAACTCTGAAGAACGAGCTTAGAACATTAATAATGCCCATTATCGAAGAACGTGCGGTAAGTTTAGGAGTGGAACCAAAGAGAGTTTTCATTCGAAAACAGAAGACAAGATGGGGGAGCTGTTCTCCAAAGGGAAACTTAAGTTTTAATTTGGCAATGCTTGCTTTACCTTTAGAGCTCATTGAGTATCTCGTTACACATGAGGTTGCCCACCTAGTAGAGATGAACCATTCCAAAAGATTTTGGAGGTTAGTTGAGAAATTTCACCCAGACTGGAGGAAAAAGAGGAAAGAACTTAAGGATTGGTGGGTAATAATCCATAATAATCCCATCTGGAAGGGAATCCTGGGGTGAGAAAAATGAAAGTTATTCTCTTGGGTTCTGGATCCTACAGTGGGACACCTAAAGCATTGTGCAACTGTGAAAACTGCACAAGGGCGAGAAAATTCCCACAATATCAACGAACGAGGTTTTCAATGTATATTCCAAAGATAAGCGCCCTCATAGATCCTTCTCCTGATCTTTATTACCACCTCAAGCATCTAAATGAAAAAATCGAGAGGGTTTTCATAACGCATCCCCACTTTGATCACATTGCCGGACTTCCCGAATTACAGGTTTTTAAGGAAGTTAGTTTTTATGCTCATGAGAAGACTCTCTATGTTGCAAAGCTCTTGCAGGAAACTTTCTTAGGCCAGAAAGACTGGAGATACATTCCTTTAGAATTCAATAGATGGTACGAATTTGGAAAGTTTGAAGTTAAGCACTTTCCCGTTATTCACCAGCCGGGAGAAATAGCCGGAGGATTTATTTTAAAGATAGGCAACAAGAAAATCGCTATAACCGGAGACACTGGGCCAGAGATTCTAAAAGACAAAGAAACCTTAGAAGAAATTCAAGGAGCAGACCTTCTAGTTTCTGAAATGACTCATAAGCATTCAATTCCCAGAACCCACCTTGGAGTCGAAGATGCGATTAGATTAGCCCGAAAAGTAAACGCGAAAAAGACGCTCTTTGTCCATATAAGCCATTCGAACTACACTCATGAAGAGCTAGAGGAGAAAGTTGGAGAAAATGGGGTAATAGGGAAAGATTTTATGATTTTGAGAATCTAATATCCCATTACTTGAACGACCAATCTTCTTCTCCTCGGCCTTACATCGAGCTCTACAAAGAATATCTGCTGCCATATCCCTCTAACAACTTTCCCCTCAATAATGGGAAGCACCAATGAAGGTCCTAAAAGAGTAGCTCTCAAGTGAGAGTGAGCGTTGTTGTCTATTAAGTCATGCCTGTAACCAGCACCTTTAGGGACAATTTCCTTCAGGATTCTTTTAAAATCCTCAAGAAGACCTTTTTCGTGTTCTATCGTTACAACAGCCCCAGTTGCACCCGGAACAAATACCAAAACCTGACCTTCCTTTACCCCGCTCCGCCCTACTATCTCTTCTACTTTGGAGGTTATGTCCACCAGGTCTATCTCTCCTTTTGTAGAAAATCTAAGCTCTTCTGTTACTACCTTCATTCCACCACCTCCAGACTAAATACCCTACTCCAAACCCTATTAGATTTGCGGCCATGTCCATGAAGGAAAAACTCCTCCCAGGAATGAAAACTTGCAGAGATTCAAGAGTAACCGGGAAAACAATGTAGTGCTTGTTCCCACTTATTAAACCGAGGATAAAGAACTCCAAAAAATGTGCTATTTTGTCTCCTCCTTCTATTCCGGTAGAGGGGACTTTAGGGGAGAGGTTTGCATAAGTTAGAAAAATAAGATATAAATACTTCAAGGGTTTCATAAGAGACACTCCAGTTTTTTAACTTTTTCAACGACCTCTATTGGATTCCTACCAAAAATGTAGACACACGGTTCTATTCCGAATCCACCTCTGTCTATCACCGCATCAAGAACGCCCTTCTTCTTAAACTCCTCGATTATTAGTCTAACAGTCTCCTCCTCACTCCTCTCACTTTTTTCTATAGTCCCAATTTTAAAGCCTGCCCTTTTGAGGGCATTGGATATTCTCTCGTCGTATCTTATGTTCAAAACGCTCCTGATCTCAGGAAAAATTGCAGATAATCTCATTAGCACATCCGCCATATGTTCACTTACTCCAAACTCGGGGGGTAGCGCATATGCCTTTCCCTTTACTACGGTTATCCTTCCAGGGATAGCCGCAACATCGTTCTTTTCCTTTGGCTTTGGAAGAGAGTAAGCAAAGTTGCTTCTGATTTCAGGTATGAACTCTAAGAACTTCTCATCGCGAAGCAGTCCATTTAAAGCCAAGGAAAGCTCTTCTAAAATCTGAGTTCTTGAGGGCTCTTCCGCAAATATTTCCATGCATAAAGACTCATCGTTGCTCCCGATATAATCCAAATAATCCTTGCAGAGAATACCACTCCTGAACATCTCAAAGAACTTTCTGTTCAAAAACCTCACCAAGTCTTCCTTCTTCGCTCCATACAAAATAAGCCCCGCAACTTCTTCGGCAACTTTTTCAATTTCCCTACCAAGCCTTCCTCCTAATTTTTTGTATTTTCCGGTTAAGTATTTGCTGACCATCGCTTGAGTAATCCCCAGATGTTCCGCTATTTTTGCCTGAGTTAAGCCTTTGGAGTATAAAATTCGAGCAACGTTTGCCCTAAGGGTGGGCATGACCTCTTCAGCCCAGAATTCACATGGGGTCTTCATTCCTTTCACCAGTTGTTTCTTTTTAAAACCAGGTTATAAATTTTTCCAGAAAAGCTTATATCCTCAACCCTCTTTTTAACCACTGTGAGGAAATATGAAACTAATTAAAATAATACCAATTTTCCTGATAATTTTCTCTCTCGGATGTATCACCGTTGAAGATGGGCTCTACTCGTCTCCCATAAACTCCAACACCAAAGTTTATGTTCAGCTAGAGGAAAAAAGCGCAGTTTTTGACTTTTCAGAAGTGGAAGTAAAAGTTGGAAATAAAACGATAAATGAGTTTAATAAACCAATTTTTGTTGGATATGCGAGGGAGGAGAATGGAGAGGTTAATGTTGCATTTATTGCAGAAGCAAGAGTAAAAGACTGGTATGGGAAAAATTGGCATGCTAAAAACCTAATTACGCTTAAGCTCCCCTATGGAGAAGAAGTACTTATCACTCTAGAACTCTATTACGAAGATGAAAGCATTAGAATAAGAGCAGATAAAGAGAAATCTGGGGTAATTGGCAGAGACGTCCCAAGGGACGTTTTTCTATCTCCAGAAGAAGCTCTGCTTGAAGAGATAAGAAATACCTACGGAAAGGTTCCAAAAGAAATGCTAAAGGAGATCGAGAAAAACAAAAAATTAAGCAACTTTTTCTTGCAGAAATACTCCGAAACGGGCAACGTCACATACCTTCTCTCGTACAGGGGCTCTTCCTACGTAATACGGAGTTTTGGGGAGCTTGCAAAGTGGAAATCATTCACTCCCGTTGAGCTAAAGGTCTTCAACTTAACTCTGAAAGCCAATAACGAATATTACTCCCGCTTTACTTCCCCACAAAAGGACTTTTTTACCGTGATATTCTCGGACGTAACACCCTATTACTCCCCCATAAAGATAAAGGGAGAACTGAATACTTCTCTGCCCTTCATATATTATCGGGGAAGGGGAATAAACCTCTATGCAGTGAGTGCCCTTCACTGGGTTGATCTGTACTTCCAGAGGGGAGATACCGAAAAAGCCCTTAAACTTTTAAACGAACTTCAAGGACTTCTCTATTACGGAAATTATAACGGCGAAGATTATGCTTTGTTTTTGAATTATTTTCATTTTGAGAATTCTTCTGTCCCATGGGTTTCTGGTTATGCTCAAGGACTGGGAGCAGGATTATACGCAAAAGCATACCAAACAACAGGCAAAAAAGAATACTTAAACATCGCAAAACTGCTTCTGAATTCATTTGATCTCCCATTGGAAATGAATGGATTCGTTTCAAACACAAAATACGGCCCATGGTATCTTGAATACAACTATAACTCAAATGAGTTGGTTTTAAATGGACACATAATAGCATTGCAAGGCCTATACTACTACTGGGAAGTCACAAAAGATAAAAAAGCATGGCAACTCTTTCAAGCTGGTGTTGAGAGCACGAAAAAAGCACTCCCAATTTTTGACACTAACTCATGGACCAAGTATTCAAACATTCATGGGGATGCAAGTGAATTCTACCATAGACTCCATATCCAGCTCTTAAAATGGTTGTATGACGTTACTGGCGATGAATACTTTCTCAATTATGCGAGAAAATGGAACAATTACCTTATCTATAGGGGATTACCACCCGAAGATCTCGGGTGAGTCCAATGAAGAAAATCTACTCTCTGCTCTTGATCTTCCTTCTTTTGATGGCTTCATATTTTGGAAGCTTTGAACTTTCAAAGAGAACCATACTAGAAAAATCGAAAGACCTAGAAGGCATTCTGAATGAGAACGAAAGAGTTGTTTTAAATAATTTTCTCAAGTTCCTAAGCACCACAAATGTTCTTTTCTTATTTTCAAGTATAGAAGCATCTTATCCTACAAAAACCTTCGCGAAGGCTTGGAAAAGAGAAGAGAACATAAGCAGGGGGCAGATAAGAATGCTTTACTTAACTTTAAGGGCCAATAATGAATACTACTCCAAGTACATCTCTCCTTTAAAGAGCTTCCATCCTATAACCTTTGGAAATAAAAGCCCCTATGAGAAAGTATTCTTTGCTAAAGGAGATTTTAACACATCTCTCCCTTTCGTTCATTACAATTTTAGAGGTCTCGTTCTTTATCCAGTAAGTGCCCTTCACTGGGCTGATATATACTTTAAAAATGGGAATACGAAGGAGGCCCTTAGGATCTTAGACGAACTGAGAGAGGTCATGGTTGTCAAGAAGAAAGATGGAGTCGAGTATGCTTTGTTTTTGAATTATTTTCATTTTGAGAATTCTTCTGTCCCATGGGTTTCTGGTTATGCTCAAGGACTGGGAGCAGGATTATACGCAAAAGCATACCAAACAACAAAAAACAAAACATACCTAAAAACAGCAAAACTACTCCTAAACTCTTTTCAAATCCCATACAAAGATGGAGGGTTTGTTGTAGAGTATCCCTATGGGTTCTGGATATTAGAATATGGCTATAACCCAAATGAGTTGGTTTTGAACGGGCATATAATAGCATTGCAAGGCCTCTACTACTACTGGGAAATCACAAAAGACTCTTATGCCAAAGAATTATTTGAGAACGGAACAACCTCCGTCGCAAAAGCTCTTCCAGATTTTGAGAAAGACGGATGGAGTTTGTATTCAAATATTCATGGAAGGGCAATAAGGAAATACCACGAACTCCACATTCAGCTCCTAGAATGGCTCTATGAAAAAACAGGAAATGAAATTTTTAAAGAATATGCAGAAAGATGGAAAAGATCACTCAATAATGTGCGGTAGTGCCCTAATAACCGGTAGAGAGACGAAACCCCCAACTATAATATCTACGGCACTTTGGATGGCATTTGGGATGCCTATCACCAGCCAGAATGGGATATGGAACCATTCCTCAATCGTTGGAATTATCTGTTCCCTAGGAATACCCAGCCAGAGCGGTAGAGCATAGTAGTAGTTCATTGCAACCATTGCTGGAATTCTTATTGCAATTCCTATCAGACATGCCACAAGCACAAATATAATGAAATCTTTTTCCTTATGGTGCTTAAAATCAAATTTTGTAAGCTTTTTGGCAATTTCAAGGCCCATTATCACGCTTAGGGTTGCAAAGAATTTCATACTAGCCCCAAGCCAAGAGGCAGACGATATCAGACTTAATCCCAAAAACAATAATATTAAAGCCATTACACTGCTCCAAAACCCCAGTAAAATATAGATGACAACTACCGGGACGGCTACAAGGTCAATTGTCATCCCCCATTGAGTTGGAACTTTAAGCGGGGAAATCTGCAATACCAGTGATAAGCTCAACAGCAGTCCTATTAGTCCTATCTCCCTGACCCTCATTTGAATCACCGCCCACTTTTTTGTTCCAAGATTTATAAAATTTTGTTCCATAATTGGAATATTCGAAAGAACAAAAATGAGAAGCAAAGCATTTATATGGCCCATAAAAATAAATTCTACGGTGATTGAAATGAGAATACCTGAAGATGTTCGAAAAGACATCCCTTTGACCCAAGAGGTCATATATTTTGACAACACTGCAACTTCTCTAACCCCTAAACCAGTTGTTGAGGCTATGGATGAATACTATTTGAAATACAGGGCCAATGTCCATCGTGGAGTGCACAGGCTTTCTCAGAAGGCAACACATGAATATGAAAAAGCAAGAGAAATTACGGCAAAGTTCATTGGAGCAAAGTTCGAAGAGATTGTTTTCACAAAAAACACGAGTGAAAGCTTAAATTTAACGGCCCTAGGATTGGAGGGCATCTTTAAGAAAGGGGACAAAATAGTCACAACGCCATATGAACATCACTCTGATTTACTCCCATGGCAGCGATTGGCTAAAAAACTTGGCCTAAAACTAGAGATAATTGAAGGAGATAATGAAGGCAACTTGGATTTGGCAGATGCAGAAAAGAAGATCAAAGGGGCAAAGCTTGTAGCGATTCAACACGTCTCCAATGCCCTTGGAGTCATCCATGAAGTGGAAGAAATCGGAAAGATGACAAAAGATGAAGGGGCAATATTTGTTGTTGACGCTGCCCAAAGCGTTGGACACATGGAAGTCAATGTTGACAAAGTGCATGCGGATTTCTTGGCATTCTCAGGACATAAAGGGCCCATGGGGCCTACTGGTATAGGTGTACTTTACATTAGGGAGGAGTTCTTTGATGTCTTCGAGCCCCCATTAATTGGTGGAGGGACAATTGAAGATGTTAATCTACACGATTATACACTCACAGCTCCACCAGAACGATATGAAGCTGGAACACCAAACATTGGCGGAGCAATAGGGCTTGCAGCAGGAATAAAGTACATTGAAAAAATAGGCATAGACAAAATCGAAAAGCAAGAACATAAGCTTGTAAAGAGAACAACCGAAGGGTTAACAGAACTTGAGGTGCCATGGTATGGGCCAAGAGACCTGAAGAAACATGCAGGAGTAGTGAGCTTTAATGTTCCACCCTTACATCCACACGACGTAGCAACGATTTTAGACGAGCACAATATAATGGTTCGCTCTGGACACCATTGTGCCTTGCCAGTAATGAAAAAGCTCGGAATAAATGGAACAGTTAGGGCCTCATTCCACGTTTACAACAGCCTTGAAGAAGTTGAAACGTTTCTTGGGGTTATGGAGGAGCTTGTTAGGAGCCTACGTTAACTTTTTCTTTGTTTCTTTCTCTAAGTTTGTCGCTCATTAGTATGCACCAACCTTTTTATACATTAAGTCTTTTAGAATTTTTAGAGAGATATTAATGATAGAGGGAATCCCAATACCCGGAGCCTATATTTACAACCTTATGGCAAGGAGAAGAAAGAGTTTTGATGGAGTGATACTCAAGGAAGTTCTTTCAAAAGTTAAAAGAGGAGAAAAGATTCTTGACGTAGGAACTGGACCTGGATACATACCAATTGAGATGGCAAAGAAAAATCCTAATTTGGAAGTTTGGGGCGTTGATATTTCAAGAGCAATGATAAAACTTGCAAGAAAAAATGCAGAAAAGGCTGGCGTTAATAATGTAACATTCGAAGTTATGAGCGTCTATGAGCTAAAGCTTCCTGAGAACTACTTTGATCTTGTTATAAGCATTGGAGCCCTACATCATTTTAGCAACCCATTGAAAGCATTTGACGAAATGTATAGAGTTTTAAAATCCTGCGGAGAAGTGTGGATTTATGATTTCATAAGAGACGTTCCAAAAAAAGATATGAGGGCATTTTTAGAGGAGTTGAGTTACCAAAATTCCCTTGGGCAATAGCATTTAGAGTTCATGGACTTAAATACAAAGAGTGGACAAGGAATATTTCAAAAGTTGCAGAGCGAAGCAAATTTGATGAGTACAAACTGGAGAGGAATAAGGCCCTTATGAAGCTTATTTTAAGAAAGTTTTAACCGATGTTTTAACTCAAATATGTTTCTGATCGTTCAAGAAGACACATAATGAATTCTCTTTCGCCTAATTTAAGATTTCAACTATTTTTAAGCCCAAATTTAATTTTGGAACGTTCCGGAACGTTCTTTTCACCGAGTCCCTAAAATAGGTAAAAGGCGTAGTTAAGAATGGTGATAGACATGAGGTGGTTAAAGGTTTGGTTGTTAATGGCCCTCTTGGTGGGGAGCATAATCCCCACAGGTTTGAGCCTAGCAGAAGAAAATGCCACTATAGAAAATGAAACAGAACCCCTAGAGATCCAAAACATAACGCAGGAAGAAAAGATAGCTGAACATATTGTTGCAGCCCTTGAAAGATTGAGCAACATAACAACAAAGTTAATTAACAATGTAAATCTTCCTGAGAACTCAAGCATTATGATGCACTATCAGTTAGCGGAGCAGTATAAAGAAGTTGCCCTTGATGCTTATGAAAGCGGCGACTATTACAACACCATAATCAATGGATTAACGGCAATGTACCATTATAGAGAAGTGCTAAAGAGCTTCGAGAGAGGGAAGGAAGAGCTTAAGGAAAGGCTACCAGAAGAGATAAAGAGAATGGAAGGCTACTTCAGAATGGCCGAAAAGACAATAAAAATTGCCCAAAGACAGGGGATTGACGTGGGAAATGCAACAATGCTCTTACAAGAGACCAAGGATGCCTACAAGACTGTGCTGGAAGACATAAAAGCCAAAGATTTTGAGAAGGCCAAAGAAGACCTCAAAGTCGCCAGAGAGAAAAAAGCAGCTTTAGACGAGGAGCTGAGAAGAATAAGAGAAGAAATCATAGAGGCAAACGCCGATAAGATAGTGAATAAATTCCTTGAGAAAGGCGAAAAAGCAATACAAATGGCGGAGAAAGTCATCGAGATGGCGGAAGAAAAAGGCTACGAGACAGATGAGCTTCAGGAGAGACTTGAGGCCTTCAAGGAGGTTTACAATGAGGTCAAGGCTCTTGCAGATGAAGAAAAATACGATGAAGCCCTTCAAGTTATGAGGGACAACACAGACGCCATAAAGGAGTTCCACAGAGCAATGGCCTTCCTTCAGAGAAAGTTCCACGAGAGAGAAGTTCAAGAAAGAATGAAAGACCTAAGGGCATTCCTCAAGGAGATTAATGGCAGGATTCAGAAAGACGCTAAGGCACTGAGGGAGCTTAAAAGAAGAGGCATCGATACAAGAAAAGCAGAACTCCAGCTCAAAATCACAATCCAAGAGGCAAGAGTTGGAATGATACTCATAAAGCACAAAAAGCCAGCTGAGGCTAAGACTCACTTTGCAATTGCCTTGGAGATGCTCCACAGGGTGGACAAGTTTATCTTAAAGCACCTCTGATTTCAATTTTTTATGGAGGTGAAGATAGTGAAAAAAGCTTTGCTTGTTCTTTTGCTTTTCGTTCCCTTTGTAAGTGCACAGAGCATAAGCATAACTCCCTACTTTGACGGATACGCAACCGTGGAAATCGAAGTGCCCGTTGATGATTATGCAACGCAAGTTACAGCATCCCTGCTTGGGGATCACTACGAGGACATTTTTGTTATAGATGAAAACGGCAATCCTTTAGAATACTCCATAAACGGAAACGAGATCACGATGAACACTCAGGACGCCCAGATAGTGAAGATAGTATACACAACCTCCGATTTAATCAGACAGGAGGGCCTTGTCTGGACCCTCTCGTTAAATTCAGAGTATCCAGTGAGCGTTATCCTGCCTGAAGGAGCAAGCTTAGTAGATGTAAGCGATGCTCCCCTTGAAGTTGAAGGTAACAAAATAACGCTCCCAGCGGGAGAAATTGAGATAAGCTTTACCACTCAGGAGGTAGGAACAGAGCTTAAAGATGTTACAACGAAGGAAGAAGGCACTTCGACAAGAACAATCTTCGCGTTGGGGGCGATTCTGCTGGCCTTGATTGTAGGATTTATTCTTTGGAAGCGATGACGTTTTGGACTTTATTTTTTACAATAAATTTATGAACCGTAGCTCATAAATTCTGCCTGGTGGTTCTATGCTGGTTGCAAAACCATGCACAAGTATGAAGGCAATAAATATAACCCCACAAGAAAAGTTTGATCTGGATCTTGAAGAGGTCTGCGAATGCCTAGCAGAAAAAGGTTACCATATAAAGCGAGTAACCAAATTTTTGGCACTTGTTAGGAAAACTTACGACATAAGCATCTTTCCAAGTGGAAAAATCATAGTTAAAGGAACGGACAGCAAAGAAGAAGCTTTAAAAATTGCCCAAGAAATCTACGAGTGCCTCAAGGCATACAAGGTGAGCTGATGTTTACAATAAATGAGATAGAAAAAAAGATCATGCGGATAAGAAAAGAAAATGCCTTTCCCCTAGTGCCTTTTATAATAGATGAAATCAGGTATGAAAAAGAGGGCGACAAGCTATTCATAATAGCCCGAGACAGGAGCGATAAAAGCGCAATAATAGGGAACAGCTTTGTAATCGGAAAACTCAAGGAGGAGCTTGGGGTAAAACAGATTACCGTTTACTCAAAGCTGGACTTGATTATTAAGCGAAAAAAGCTCGAAGAGAGTCTAGAAAAAATTAAAGGGACTTTCTTGGAATTTTTAATTCCAATAATCAAGGCCGAATTTAACTTTCCACCCCGCAAATGGCCAAAGTTAAAAGTTGATGAGAAAGCTCTCGTGTTCCTCAGCTTCAATGCAAAAGCCATGGTGGGTTTTGCCGAAAAAGTTGGCCTAGAAGCCGAGAGAGTTGGGATCAAATACACCTTTCCAAAAATGGAGTATGAAGCAATGGAAGGGTCTTTGAAAGAGCTTTTCTTTCCCGATGAGATGAAGCTCATAGACATAGCAAAGGAAAGAGACATCAAAATAATAATAGCAGATTTTCCATTTGACCTAAAGATAAATGAGAATATCGCACTCCTGAACCCCCTAAGATTCCTCCATATCGGATTCTTTGAAGCAAAATACTTTTTTGGTTTTGAAAAGCCCGTCAGAGTTGACAAAGATGCCATAATAGACTTCGTAGTGGATATGGTAGCCGAAGGACTTATGGAATCCACAGATGGGGCAAACTTAATATGGTGGGCAATGAAAAAATGATATGGGGGATGCCTATGTTGTCAATTCCAGACAAGATCACATTTATCTCAGATATGCTGAACTTTATCTTTGTCTTTGCGGTTTTCTACTTTACGGCCAAATATAGAAAGAAATTCCTCGAAAAGTATCTTGACTTTAAATCCTTTTATATCCTAGTGCTTCTGAACCTTATTGTTGCCTTGTTTGGAAATCTAATAGACGTGATAGATGAATTCGAGGTAAATGGACATTACCTAAAAAGCTCCCTAACCACTCAATTAACCAGCTGGATATTCGCGGTCACAATAGGTTTAATTGGCCTTTCGTGGATAATATTGCTGAGAAACCTTAGTGAAAAGTACTTATCCATTCCAATTAAAACAGAGACCAGTTTCAGAGGGATTGAAACCGATAAAATACACCCTGGTCTTTACTTAACTACAAAAAAAGATTCTGCATATTCGATTTTTAGGAAATTGCTCTCTAATAGGGCAGGCCTTGTAATTTCTCGAACGCCTCCAGATGAAATTAGAGAGCTCTTGAAGCTTGAAAGAACTCCTATAGTATGGATAACAAAAATATCTGGGAAATACCGTGTAAATCCAAAAAACTTGGACTATCTCATTAATGGAGTTCTAAACTTCCTCAAAAGTGATGAACTCAAAAAAGTAGTCTTAATTGAAGGGACAGAGTATTTAATAACGGAAAATGATTTTAAAAAAGTTTTAGATGCTCTCACACTTTTAAAAGACTACGCAATAGTAAATGATGCTGTAATAGTAGCCCCCATAAAAACAACTGCATACAATGAAAAGGAACTTTCAATACTTTTTGAAGAGTTTAAAATTCTTGAATGAGGTGATCCAATGATAATCGGAGTTGTAGGTAAAATCGCAAGTGGAAAAACAACAATCGCAAAGTTCTTTGAGGAAAAAGGATTTTGTAGGATCTCATGCAGTGATCCCCTCATTGATCTTTTAACTCACAACCTAAGCGAATACTCATGGCTTCCAGAGATCCCAGAAAAGAGCGAGCCAACAAGGGACAAACTCATTGAATACGGCAGACACCTTAAGGAAACTTTTGGAGAAGATATTCTGATAAGGCTGGCGCTGGACAAGAAAAGAAACTGCGAAAATGTAGTTATTGATGGAGTTCGTTCTAGGGGGGAGATTGAAGCAATAAAAAAGCGAGGTGGATTTATAATTTACGTCGAGGCTAGGCCGGAAATAAGATATGAACGCCTAAAAAGGAGAAACGCAGGTAAGGATAAGGTGATAAAAAACTTTGGAGATTTTCTAAAGGCCGATGAGGCTGAAGAAAAGCTCTATCATACAAGCAAGCTTAAAAATCTGGCCGACTTTTTAATTGTAAATGAAGGAACTCTGGAAGAGCTAAAGACAAAAGTAGAGGAGATTATAACATTTTTGACATCTAAAAAAGTTTAAAGGTTTTTGATCTTTCTTTTTTATTGGTGGGACTCATGATAATAATAGTCGCTGCCCCATGTCTCATAAGCCCCTTCTACGTTTATCGTGGCCCAAGAGAAAAGGAGTACAGGGCAAGCAAAGAGCTTTTAAGCTTTCTTTCAGAGTATAAAGACAAAATAAAGGTACTAATATACCCCTGTCCCGAATACAAACTTATAGGATGGCCAAGACCTCCAATGAGCAAAGAAGTTTTCGAAAAACTTGGAATGTCCGAAACTGCTAAAACCATTGTGGATTTTATTGAAAGAGTTCTAACGGAAGAAAAACCTGAGAAAATCATCTTTCTTGGAGTTAAGGGTTCGCCAACGTGTGGGGTGTTTAACACAACCTCTAGCAATCCGGAGAAATTTCCCTACAAATCTATTCAGAAATTCCTCCATCTGTCCAAGGATGAAAGAATGATGCAGTCAAAAGAGCTAATGAAAGAGCAGGAGTTTAAAGTGGTTCCAGGAGAAGGAGTACTCTTTGAAATTCTCAAGAAGAGATTTCCAGAGGCTGTTTACTTTGAATTTGATAAAGATAACATTGGCGAAAGCATTGAAGAGCTGAAAAAAGTTATAGAGGAGTTACGATGAGATGAGTGAGGATAGGATACGAACGGCTGGCTTGAAAAGATTGGAGGAATAAACAAAGGACATCCAAATGAAGAGGATTTAGAGAATGCGAGGAGGTTTGCAGAGAAATTAAGGAGTATTATTTGAGATCTAGGCCAAATAATATTACACGCTTTTTATAGCGTTTTTTACCAGTTCTTCAGCCTTCTCCATCAGCTCCTCCGCCTTCTCCTTCGTGTGTGCCTCAAGGGTTATGCGCATTATCGGCTCCGTCCCGCTCGGTCTGAAGAGAATCCACCACTCATCATTTTCAATCCTGATGCCATCAATATCGATAATCCTCTTGTACTCAAAGTTCTCAAGGACTTCTCTCTTTATGAATTCCATAGCTTTGCCCTTTTTCTCATTTGGGCAGGGTATTTTTGCCCTTAAAGTAACGTAGCGCGGTACTTCCTTGGCGAGCTCGCTTAACGGGCCTAGTTTATCAATCATCTCAAGAACCAGTGCACCAGCGAATATTCCATCCGGAGTTAGATTCCACTGCGGGATTATCCATGTGCCACTTGGCTCTCCTCCAAACACTGCGTTTTTTCTTATTATGCCCTCTGCAACTGCAACATCTCCAACTTTTACCCTAACAACTTCTCCCCCCAGGGGTTTAACATAGTTATCTAAGGCAACTCCTGCATCCACAGTTGTGATAATTTTTCCCTTTCCAAACTTTCTCAACATATAGGCACTTATGAGGGAAAGCATGACTTCGTATTCAACAAAATTGCCCTGATCGTCAACAACACCAATTCTATCAGCATCTCCATCGTGTGCTATTCCAACATCGGCCTCAAGAGACCTTACAGCCTTTGAAAGAGATGAGAGACTCTTGGCATTTGGTTCGAGTTCCCTAACAAAAAAGCCGCTTGGATGAGAGTTAAGTGAGATGACCTTATTTCCAAGCTCCCTCTGGAGGTAAGGGGATAAAATTGAACCTGCCCCATTTCCACAGTCAACCACAACCTTATAGCCTTTTGAAAGTTCTATCATCTCAAGGGCTTTTTTTATGTACTCCTTTTTTGGATCGGCTCTTGTTAGTTTCCCTATGTTATTCCAAGATGCCTGCTGGAACTTCCCCTCTTCGAGGATTCTCTCCAATTCATTCTCCATCTCGCTTGTATAGGCCATTCCATTTGGCTGCCACACCTTTATTCCGTTGTATTCTGGGGGATTGTGAGAAGCAGTTATTGTAACACCTGCATCAGCCTCGTAGAGCTTTATCGCAAAGCCCGTCAGGGGTGTTGGAGAAAGGCCAATATCAATAACATCAACACCAGTGCTTAGAAGTCCACTTATCAGAGCATTTTTAAGCATTTCACCACTTGTCCTAGTGTCCATTCCGACAACTACTTTTCCCTCGCTAAGATAAGTTCCCAATGCCCTTCCGACCTTTAGAGCGAGATCTGGGGTTAATTTCTTGTTAACAACTTCCCTTATGCCGCTTGTCCCAAAGTACTTCCCCATAAGAATCACCTCGATGAACATTAAACGCTAAAAAATACGAGACTAAGTTAAAAAATTTTTTATTCTGTTCTTCTCAAAATCTCCTTATGTAGGTTTTCTTTTTAATAACCCTGCCCTCTTCGAGCTTGTAAACATCAATTCTTTCCATTCCCATAGTCTCACGCTTGTAAGCGACCAGATAATCTATAAAGTTCTTAAGAGCATACCTAAAAACAGAATCCCTAAAGTACTTAGGCTCATATATGAGGATAAGCTTATCTCTATGTTCCGCTATGAACGAATAATACCTAGTCCTTTCTGATTTTGGTCTCGAAAGGAGAGAATAGAGCAAGTAGCCGTCAAATCCAACCCCTTCGTCTATATTTCCTATAAAGATATTTTCCAGATACTCCACGTCAAAGGGAAGATACTCCACAAGGAAAACTTTACCTTTAGAAAGCCATACATTGAGAAATATCTTTGCAAGCTTCTTAGCATCTCCCGTGAGTAACACTACGCCCCCTTCAAGGTTTGCTATCTCCTTAAGCACGTGACACCCTCTAGTTAATAGAATTAAACCTCCTTAAAAACCTGAGGCAATCACAAAAATGACCATAAAGTATATATTCTATCGTTCTCACTCTCATACGATAACTTCCCATGGAGGTCGATCTGATGAAAAATAAAGGGTCAGCGGTGCTTTTAGTAGGAATTTTACTATTTAGCGTTGCCATGAGTGGATGTATTGGTGGAAAAAGCACAGAAACACAAACAAGTACTCCCCAATACGCGGGAAAAATTGCAGTGGTTTATGATGTTGGTGGAAGGGGAGATTTAAGCTTCAATGATATGGCATACCTCGGAGCTTCAAGAGCTGCAAAGGACTTTAACCTTGAGCTTAAGGAAGTACAAAGCAACAGCGAATCCGATTACCTGCCAAACCTCAGGAGTCTAGCCCAAAAGGGAGAGTATGACATTATTATCGCAGTTGGATTCATGATGACTGATGCAATAAAACAAGTTGCCGACGAGTTCCCAAACCAGAAGTTCGCCATTGTTGATGGCTTTGTTCCAGACAAGCCAAATGTTGTAAGCATCCTCTTCAAAGAAAATGAGGGTTCAGCTCTAATAGGAGCTTTAGCAGGATTAATAGCTGCAAACGATGGTAAAGACAAAGTAGGTGCTGTTCTCGGTATTGAAATCCCAGTTCTGTATAAATTCGAAGGTGGATACAGATTTGGTGTCGCTTGGGCCGAAGATTATTACAAGCAAAAGACTGGAAAAGAAGTTAACATTGACATTCTTTACACTTACACCGGTTCATTCACAGACCCTGCAAAAGGCAAAACCGCAGCTCAAGCTCAGCTCGGCCAGGGAGCATGGGTTATTTACCAAATCGCAGGCGCTGTGGGATTAGGAGTCTTCGATGCCGTCTATGAATACCTTCAGAGCCAAGGAAAAGATATGGGGCCACCGTTTGCAGTTGGTGTTGACTCAGCCCAAGATTGGATTAAGCCGGGAGTTATAATTGCCTCAATGATGAAGAGAGTTGATGTTGGTGTTTACAGAGCCGTAGAGATGGCCGTCAAAGGCAACTGGCAAGGAGGAATAATGGAACTTGGACTCAAAGAAGGCGGTGTTGGAGTAAGCACCATTGACGATGTTAAGGAGATGTTCAACTCACTCCCAGAAGAGACAAAGAAGCAGAAACTTAAAGAACTTGGCTTTACAAGCGAAGACGAGCTATTCGCCAAGCTTGAAGAGACAAGGAAGCAGATCCCAGACTGGATCTGGGATGCGGTAAAAGAGCTTGAAGAGAAGATCAAGAGCGGGGAAGTAAAAGTCCCAATGGCAACCACCAAAGATCAAATAGAAGCCATAAGAAATGCCCAAACATGGCAAGAGATGGAAGAATTAGCAAAGCAGTGGGAAAGCGGTTGATTTCTCTTTCCTATTTTAACTTTTACAGCTTCTTGGGGGGTGCACTATGGAAGAAGTTCCAATTATCGAAATGAAAGGAATCGTCAAAATATACCCAGATGGAACAAAGGCTCTGAAAGGTGTTGATTTTTCTGTAAAAAAAGGTGAGATTCACGGTTTGTTAGGTGAGAACGGAGCTGGGAAAACCACTTTAATGAAAATCCTCTCTGGAATGCTCCACCCAACGGAGGGTAAAATCTTCGTTAACGGTAAAGAAGTGAGATTTAAAAGTCCGGCTGATGCCCTTGCAAACGGAATTGGGATGGTTCATCAGCATTTTACTCTCGTTGATGTTTTTGATGGGCTTCATAATATTATACTTGGAATGGAAGGTCACGGTCTTTTCTCCAAGATAGATGTCGAGAAAGCGAAGGAGAAGTTACAAAAACTTATGGATGAACTAAACTTCCAAGTTCCCTTAGATGTACCCGTCGAAAACCTCCCGGTAGGTGTTCAGCAGAGAATTGAGATATTAAAAACCCTCTACAGAGACGTTGACGTTCTCATTTTAGACGAACCAACTGCAGTGCTAACACCAATAGAGGTCAAGGAGCTCTTTGATGTGCTCAGAAAGCTAAAATCGCAGGGTACAACGATAATATTCATAAGCCACAAGCTCAGAGAAGTCATGGAGATAACCGACAGGGTAACCGTTCTAAGAAAAGGAGAGGTAATAGGAACAGTCAATACAAGCGAGACCTCTCCAAAAGAACTAGCCAAAATGATGGTTGGGAGGGAAGTCGTCCTCAGGATAGAGAAACCACCGAAGGAAGCTGGAAAACCTGTGCTTGAAGTAAAAGACCTATGGGTAAAAGGAGATAGAGGAGAAGATGCAGTAAAGGGACTTACATTTGAAGTGAGAGCTGGAGAAATATTCGGAATAGCTGGTGTAGAAGGCAACGGGCAGACCGAACTTATAGAAGCGATAAGTGGGTTAAGGAAGATAGAAAAAGGCAAGGTAATACTTAACGGGAAAGACATAACCGGGAGACCACCAAGAGAGCTTTATGCTCTTGGAGTGGCCCACATTCCAGAGGATAGGATTCATATGGGACTAATCACAGAAATGAGCGTGGCTGAGAATTCCATTCTTGGACTTCACTGGAGAAAGAATTTCAGAGGCCCGCTAGGGCTTATAAGGTGGGACAAGGTTAAAGAACATTCAGCAAAACTTGTAAGGGATTTTGAGGTTGTTGTCCCCGGTATAGATGCCCCAGTAAAAAGCTTGAGTGGAGGAAATCAGCAAAAGCTCATAGTTGCGAGGGAAGTTAGCAAAGAGCCCGAATTTATAATCGCATCTCAACCTACGAGAGGTGTGGATGTAGCATCAACTGAGTATATACGAAACTACCTGATAAAGCTTAGAAACGAAAACAAAGCTGTTCTTCTTGTTTCTGCGGACTTAGATGAAGTGCTACAGCTTAGTGATAGAATGGCAATAATCTATGAAGGCCAATTCGTGGGTATAGTGAAGCCTGAGGAGGTTACCGAAGAGCAAATAGGACTAATGATGGGAGGTATTAAGCATGAGAGTTGACATCAAAGGATTCGCAAAGCCACTTATAGAAAGCCTGATAGCAGTAGTAGTAGGAATCGTGGTAGGGGGCATTATATTGGCATTCTCCGGCTACAGCCCAGTTAAGGCTTACGTGGCACTTTTTGACGGAGCTGTAGGCTCAAAGTACGGATGGGCCATGACACTAAGCGCTGCAACCCCAATAATTCTAACTGCATTGACCTTTGGGATAGGAGCGAGAACAGGACTCTTTAACATTGGTGGAGAAGGAACAGTGTATTTTGGAGCAATAGCGGCAATTTTACTAACAAACCTATGGGGAAACATTTTGATGGGGCTTCTAGGTGGAATAATAGCCGGAATCGCATGGATGGCAATTCCTGCCTTTTTAAAGGTTCTTAGGGGAGTAAACGAAGTTGTATCAACAATCATGCTTAACTGGATGGCCTACTTCATAGCCCTCTACATAGTCCTGCAGAAAATACCCAGTCCAGAAGACCCGAATAAGACAATAGCGGTTCCAATTAGTGCGAGATTTCCAATCATAATGAAAGGAAGTGAGCTTTCATGGGCCTTTGCAATTTCAGTAATAGCTGCCCTCATCACATACTACATCCTCTGGCACACGGAACTGGGATACGAACTTAGAGTGAGCGGATATAATGAGAGAGCGGCCCGTTATGGTGGGATAAATCCAAAGAAAGCAGTGATATGGTCGTTCCTACTTGGAGGCATTATGAGTGGTCTCGCCGGGGCAACAGAAGTAATGGGAAGACCTCCAAGCTATGCAATAAGCCAAGGAATGGCGAACATTTATGGTTATGGATTCGATGGAATAGGCGTTTCACTAGTTGGAAGAAACCACCCACTTGGGATAATATTCAGCGGAATCTTCTTTGGAATGCTTAAAGCAGGAGCCACAGCTATGCAGATTGAAGCCGGAGTTCCGTTAGAGATGGTAAGAATGGTCCAAGGTGTTATAGTTGTGGCCGTTGCAATTCCCGGACTTTTAGACCTTCTAAAGAGGGTGGTGAGAAGATGATAGAAGCTGTTATTTCAACACTTATCGGAGCACTAACGGCAATGGTACCACTGGTGCTTACAAGTGTAGGAGCCGTGGTAAGCGAAAGAGCTGGTGTGGTAAATATAGGATACGAGGGAATACTCCTCATGAGTGCCTTCTTTGGGGCAATATTTGCGGAAATCACCGGAAGTCCATGGATAGGCCTTCTTGGTGGAGCCTTTGTGGGTATGCTCCTTGGAATGCTTCACGGATTTATTACGGTTTATTTAAAAGGAGATCATGTTATTCCGGGCATAGGTGTTAACCTCCTTGCACTGGGTGTTGTAGCTTTTGGAATCCCTGCGTATTGGGGAACCGCAGGTCAGCATCAAGTTCCGACGAACTTCAGAGTTGTGCCCATAATAAACACCCCCTACGGAAGCTTGAGCCCAATGGTTCTTGTAACGATCCTCATAGCAATCTTAACCCACTGGGTACTCTTTAGAACACCTCTGGGCCTTAGAATACGGTCGGTAGGTGAAAATCCGGAGGCAGCAGATGCTTTAGGTATAAACGTTGAGCGCTACAGGTTTCTAGCAACAGTCTACGGGGCAACTCTAGCGGGACTTGGAGGAGCATTTATGAGCGTTGATTGGCTTGGAACGGTCACAAAGCAGCTTTCGGCTGGTAGAGGTTTTATTGCGTTGGCGAACATGGTATTCAGTGGATGGAATCCATTGAGAGCTCTTCTTGGAGGCTTCATCTTTGGATTCTTTGACAACCTTTCAGTATGGGTAAGAACAAATCCAGAGGTTCAGAGAATCATTCCATGGCAGTTCGTTGCTACACTTCCATACCTAGTGACATTGATCATCGTGGCAGGAATAATAGGAAAGGTAAGACCTCCAAAGGCCGACGGAAAGCCATACAAGAGAGAGTGAGCTCTCTATTACTTTTTTATTATCACACCGAGAGCCGTTCCGAGGGTAATGCCCACTATAAGGGCAAGGAGGATATACGCCGTGTTGAGATTTGTTTGTTGGGAAACCTGCTGTAGGGGATAAGTTCTAAATGCAGAAACTATGTTAGCCGAATTTTGAGTTAAAACCTCCGTATAGTTTCTCCCGCTCCACATGATGGAAACTTCGACTGCTGAAACTCCTGCCCTTTTTGAAAGCTCAAGGGCAGCATTTTTCAACTGCTCCGGAGAATCTTCGGAATATATTATCACATCAACGGATTTAGCAATCTCCAAGAGGTCATCTACACTCTTAGCTGGGACTTCTTCTTCGGGCTTTATAGAATCAACTGCCACAATTCCCATCCACTCCAAAGCATACTGTTGAGAGGGAAGTTCTATCACGGCCTTCTTTCCTTTTAAGCCCAGCTTTTGGTATGCCAAGATAATCCCATCCAGTTTTGCCTTAAACTCCGAAAATTGAGAATCTAAGAAGCTATAAGATGGGTAGAACTCCACTAGAACATCTCTTACAGTTTCTGCTATTGCAAGGGCATTATACGGATCCAGCCAGATGCCGTGAGGATTGTACTTATTATTGTACCATCTCTCAGGCAGATAACGGAAGCCATGCTTTTGATAATCCTTTATCCCAAGAACTTTCCCTTTTAAGATGCCTTCTTGTTCAAGCTCTTCTATCTTTTCCTCACTGGGCAAGTGGCTTATTGTAACTATAACATCTGCCCTTTGAAGTTCTTTAATCTGTTCTGGTGTAAGCTGGTATTGGTGTGGATCAACGCCAGGAGGGATAAGGTATTCCACTTGAACAGTCTCTCCAAAGGCCTCCTTGAGTATCTCAGCTATAGGAGATATGCTCGTAACTACCAAAGGCTTCTCCTGAGCCAGAGTTAAAGGAGACAGCAGGATAAGTGTAAACAGTAACGTTGCTATCTTTTTCATTTTAGGTCACCCTAACAGAATTGGGATGAGGTATTTTAAAGTTTTTCAGAGAAATTTAAATACAACGAAGAAAGAAATATTACGATGTCTATGAAAGACAAGTTCTTGACATTCCTAACTCATTTTTCTGATAACTCTTGATGGCCATTGCTCTTTCCATTTTTTATGTAGGGCTTGCCAATTGCTATGCTGAAGCCCTTAAAGGAATCATCCTTGCGGTGGAATTCCATAGCCAACGGCAGATTATTGTCTTCATTTATTACTATCCTAACGATTCTAGCACGCGAATGATCGCTCAAATATTCCTCCTTAAGCTCATCATAGTGTTCAAGAGCATCGTTTATCACGTCTTCGTGCATATCGTAGATTTCTCTGGAGTAGTTGCTGTGTTCCCTTATTGATTTTATCACATCCTCCTTATCCAAGGTATCACAACCTTAAGCTTTGCGCCAAGATTGCCCATCCCATTTAAATATTTTTCTCATCTGGGCAAATTTTAATGCCTCTTCCAACTTTTCCTTCGGGACCTCCATACCATGGAGCTCTTTAAACAGCTCAATTATTTCATCCGAAGTGAGGGCTTCTTTTTCCTCAAACAGGTTGTTTACGAGGTTTATCATGTCCTCAACAAAGTTCCACGGAAATACTATCCATGCCCAATCAATTTCCTCTCCAAAGTAATCAGGTCTAAACTTTGAGGTTTTTATTGTCAAAAGAGTTGCAACTTTTATTTCAGCTGGACTTTTGCCCTCAACGTAATTCTTCGCTAGAGTCAAGCTTTCTCCTGTATCTGCTATATCATCAATTATTAAAACTTTCTTGCCCTCAAAATTGTATTGGCTACCGTATTTCAACCTGGCCTTTCCATCCGGCGTTGCCGTAACTCCCCAGTGTTCCACTTTGACACTTACAAGGTCTTTGACGCCAAGATAGTCACAGTAGAGCCTTGCTGCGATCCAGCCCCCTCTTGCAAGACCCACAACAACGTCTGGCATCCAGCCTTCCTCAAGAACCTTGAGAGCTCCTTCCTTGGCCCACTTCTCTATATCGTCCCAAGATGCCAAATATGCCGGAAACTTCTTCATGATTTCCCTTACTGACGTTAATAAACAAGAAATATTTAAGCTTTTCCCACAGAAAAACAGAGAAAAAGAACCAAAACTATCCTCTAATCAACCTGAGTGTAACCTCTTTGTATACCTCTGGAAGAAGTTTAAGCGAATCTAAATCAACATACTCATTTGGCCCGTGAATGTTACCTCCCTTAGGCCCAAAATCTATTGCCTTAACACCATATGGTGTGAAGAACCTGGAGTCAGCCGCTCCGGGACCCTCTATGGGTTCAGCCTTCTCCCCAAATTTTTCAAGTATTTCAAGCATTGCCCTTACTATTTCCTCCTCTGGATGGGTAAAGAGATACCCAGCTTTCTCATTACTCCTCACAGTAATTTCGGCATTGGGGATGTTAAAAGCAACCACTTCCTCTATAGTCTGCTTGATACCTTCAGGGGAATAGCTCATCGCCCTTACGTCAAGCCTCAAAACGTGTTTGCCCTCGTTGAATGAATAGAGGTTAGGGGTTATCGAGACTCCATAATCACTGTATTTTTCGGCCTTTACCGGTGCCCTCACTAGGGGAACTATAGCCCTTAAAAGCCTTGTCAAGCCCATATCTACCTCAATTTCGTCCCCTTCTCCCGGTTCGAGGTATTTGAGGATTACCTCACTTGGCACAACGTTCCCCTTAATGAATTTTCCCTCGAGAGAAATTGCTAGAACATTTGAGGTTCTCAAAAAGTGCGACAGTGCTATCATCGGATGAGTATCAACTCCGGGAAGGAAATAAGCAGCGTGCCTCGTCTCAAGGATTGGAGTGCTTACCTTAAATTTCCTCTCCCTCAAGGTTCCCCTAAGCTTAACTTTCTCAGAAGGCACGCTTATTGTAACTCCAAACCCCTTTCTCCTGCGTATTATAGGTTTCATGCCAATGCCATCTGCATTTATCATATATTCAGGGAGGTTATTTTTGTTCTTCAGCTTCTCCGCAATGTGCATTGTCAAAGCTCCGCCGATTTCTTCATCGCCAGTAAATGCGAATAGAACTTTGCCCTTAAGATTCATTTTTGAGAGCTCCTTTAGCGCAAGCATTATTGAGGTCACATTCCCCTTATCGTCAGCACTTCCCCTTCCGTATGCTCTATTTTCCTTGATGACCAACTCAAAAGGTTCAGTTTCCCACTCTTCCCTATTTACAGGGACAACGTCAAAGTGAGCCATGAAAAGAATTTTTGGATTTCCTTCTCCTATTTCTCCGTAGACTGCATAATAGCCGTCCTTCTCTATCAACTCAGCTTCAATGCCCCATGAATAGAGAGTATCCAGTATAAACTTTGGGCATTCCTTTGAGGGTTTTATCCCCCTTGTTGGGTTGTTTGTTGTGTCAAATTTTACCAGTTCCGAAAGAAGTTCAACAACCTCCATAGGCGACACCATTAAGATCTTCATCGAAATGATATTTAAGAATTTTTCACTCGAGTGTCAATGCTCTTTGAGAGCAGTTTTTCGCCGAGACTAAGGGCAACACACTTTATTTCTCATACACAAAGACAAATGCAAAGATAGCCATCGGGATAACCCACGACAAAGCAAGCCTCAAAGAAATGGTACAGACAACAAAGGAGCTCTTGGCAGAGTTTAAGAAGAAAAAGGAGTGAGTAAATAGTTCCGACCCTGTTGAGGCTTTCGAGGACGTCAAAACATCCAAATACTCAAATTACATTTTTCTTTTGAAAGCCTTGCCGTTCACGGCAGGAAGGAGGCTAGTTTGCTCTCCCTTTTATCAGGAGGAGGCTTTGCTAAACCTCTATCCTTTTCCAGATCGTCCCTTGAGGCGTGTCTTCAAGCTGAATCCCAAGCTCCCTGAGCTGGCTCCTTATTCTATCCGCAAGCTCAAAGTTTTTCTGTTTTCTAAGTGCACTCCTAACTTCAATTAGGAGCTCTATCAACTCTTCTTCTTTTATCTTCTTGGCCTCTTTGAAGTAGTCCTCGAAGATGCCAAAGACCTCGCTTATCATCCTGAAAAACTCAAGGGCTTTCCTGAGCACGCTTTCCTTGGGTTTTTCAACCCTTTCCAGGTATCTATTTACGGCATTTGCAACCTCAAATATTGGCTTCATGGCTTCAGCTGTGTTGAAATCATCGTCCATAGCGTCATAAAACTTCCGCCTTGCATCCCTTATTGTCTCATAAAGCTCGAACTCTTCCTTACCCCATTTAAACGGTGTTTCTGCCTTTTCAAGGGCTATTCTTATGTTTTCGAGTGTGTTATAAAGCCTCTCAAGATTGTTCTTTGCGTGCTGAATTCCCTCTTCCGTGTAATCTAGCGGAGAGCGGTAGTGCTTTTGAAGTACGAAGAACCTAATAACCTCAGCTGAGTATCTCTGAAGGAGCTCCCTGATGGTAACAAAGTTTCCAAGGCTCTTGCTCATTTTCTCTCCTTTTACCATTACAAAACCCGTGTGAAGCCAGTAGCGCACCCATTCTTTGCCGGTGCATGCCTCTGTCTGGGCTATTTCGTTTTCATGATGGGGGAAGATAAGGTCATTTCCGCCTCCGTGAATGTCGAACTGCTCACCAAGGTACTTAGTGCTCATGGTGGAGCATTCTATGTGCCAGCCAGGTCTTCCTTCACCCCATGGTGAAGACCACTTAGGCTCGCCGGGCTTGGCTTTCTTCCACAGGGCAAAGTCTTCCGGACTTTTCTTCCCTTCTCCTGGCTCCACTCTAGCACCTTTTCTAAGCTCCTCAAGATTTATCTTGCTCAGCTTTCCATACTCCTGGTATTTTCTGACTTCAAAATAAACGCCGTCGTTTCCTTCATAGGCATAACCCTTTTCCTCAAGCTTCTTCACAAATTCAATTATATCTTGAATGTGTTCTGTCACCTTGGGATAAATATCGGCTGGCTTTACCTTCAGAGCCTTCATGTCTTCAAGGAAATACTTCAAGAATTTCTCGGCCAGCTCCTTTGGATCTTTTCCGGTTTCGTTTGCTCTTCTAATGATCTTGTCGTCTATATCGGTGAAGTTCATTACCATCAAAACCGTATATCCCTTATGCTCCAAGTATCTCCGGATAACGTCAAACGCTATATAAGTTCTTGCATGGCCCAGATGAGTGTAATCGTAAACCGTTGGCCCGCAGACGTACATCTTAACCTCGCCATCTCTTAGGGGTTTAAACTCCTCCTTTTGTTTGGACATCGTGTTATAAACTTTCATCTCAATCACCAAAAGGGAGTTCTCTAAAGTTTTTATTAGATTATCGCTTTCGGCAAGTGCAAAGCTTAAAAACCCACCTCCATAATCTAAACCAGTTTTTGAAAAAAGGAAAGAAGGAGGTTATGATTATGAAAGTATCAAAGAAAGACGTAATAAGGCTCCACTACACTGGAAGGATAAAAGAAACAGGGGAGATATTTGACACAACTTACGAGGATGTTGCAAAGGAAGCTGGAATTTACAGCGAGAAGGGAATTTATGGACCAGTTCCGATAGCGGTTGGCGCTGGACATGTAATAAAGGGCCTTGATGAAGCCCTTGAAGGCTTGGAAGTCGGAAAGAAGTGCACTATTGAAGTTCCACCAGAGAAAGCATTTGGAAGAAGGGATCCAAAGCTCATAAAGACGTTTACAATTGGCCAGTTCAGGAGGCAGGGTATCCATCCCTTCCCCGGTCTTGATGTAGAAATCGAGACAGAGAGCGGGAAGAAGCTTAAAGGCAGGGTAATGAGCGTCTCAAGCGGTAGGGTTAGGGTTGATTTCAACCACCCATACGCGGGAAAAACCGTTGTTTATGAGGTTGAGGTACTTGAAAAAATAGATGACCCAATAGAAAAGGTAAAGGCCTTAATCGAACTTAGAATCCCGAGAATAGACTTTGGAAAGCTGCAGATCGAAGTAGGTGAAAATGACGTTAAAATAGATTTCGGGGAGCAAACATTAGATCCGAGAACCCTTGTTTTAGGGGAAATCCTTCTTGAGAGTGACCTTAAGTTCCTAGGATACGAAAAGATTGAGTTCAAGCCAACTATTGAAGAACTTTTGAAGCCACCAGAAGCCAAGGAAGAAGCCGAAATCGAAGAAAAGGCTGAAGAGAGGCAAAAAGCAGAAGAAGCTCCAGAAGAAAAGGAAACAAGTGAAAAAATAAACGAAGAGGATGAGGAGGAAGAAGAAGTAAGCGAAAAATCTCAAGATGAAGAAGAAATCGAAGAAAAAGAATAAAGCCAACTCTTTTTCTCTGTTTAATTTTATGTTATTAGCCAGCAAAAAACCCCTGCTGAGAGTATGAGGAAAATAGATGTGGGTGTGCAAATTGAGGCTCATGGCTCTATATTTGATTTCAATTTTTCTTATACTTCTCAACCAGAACCTTGGGAGAAGCATTTATGAGTGGGCTTTTTATGACGCTTTTTTCTATATACTCATGCCCCTAGCAGCCGCTTATCTTCTCAGCTTTAAGCCTCATGAGCTCGGTTTTAAAATAGGAAGAAAAGAAGGCTATATCTGGGCACTTGTTCTTTTTATTCTCTCCTTTCCCATAAGCCTTTACGCATCCCGGCTGGAAAGCTTCGAGACTTATTACCCAATATTCACCTACACCTCTCCGAGGGATTTTCTCTTCAAGGAGATTTTAATTGGCGTTATTATGTTTGCCCACGAAGCTTTTTACCGCGGAATTCTTCTCTTTCCCCTTGCTAAGAAAAACGAGTGGCTCGGCATAATCGTCCAAAACATCCCCTACACTCTTGTTCACATAGGCAAGCCACCACTGGAAATTCCCTACTCGTTCATAGCGGGAGTAGTTTTTGCAAAAATTGATTTAAAAAGCGAGAGCTTTCTGCCAAGCTTCCTTCTCCACTGGATTGGTGCAGTAGTTTTTGACTTGCTCATAGTGCTCTAATAGCTATGCTCCCATTTACAGTTGAGATCTTAATCTTATATCCTCCTTCTCCGAGAACCGCTTCAAAGGATTTCGGACCATGGGAGGATTTTAATTCTCCAGGGAATTCTGACGTTATCTTCCCATTAACGCTACTTGCTTTTACCTCTACATCTGCCTTTCTTGGAATATAGACTTCAATACTTCCATTTACAGTTGAAATTGCACTATCTCCTCTTATCACTGAGAAAACGGCTTTTATAGCTCCGTTCACAGTTGAAGCTTTCTCAAAGAAACAGTTCTCAAGGACTATACTCCCATTCACAGCTGATGCCTTTACAATCTCTCTGACGCCTTTGATACTTATTGAGCCATTAACAGTTCCAGCTTTCTCGATCTCTGTTCCCTTAGGAATCAGAATTTCAAAATTAACAGCACTTCCTCCAATGTTTATACCAAAGCTCCTTTTCTGTTCAGCTTTAATCACAAGCACGTTTCCTTCTTTTTTGACCTTTATTTTTGGTTCTGCGCCCAAAAGTCCCCACTTTTTCTCAGCTCTCAGTTTTATCACATCTCCATTATAGCCTTCAATCTTTATGGTGCCACTTACGTTTCCAATTTTTAGCTTTGTTCCTTCCCCTACTTTATACTCCCTCTCAACGACTTCTATCATGTTCTCCACCCCCTAGTTAAATATGGTGTGGTCAAAGGAAAAGAAAAATGTGGTCAAAATTGATCAGTTAACTTTGCAGTTCCATAACCCACAAAAAGGACTTTATCAGGATCTAAGGCCTTAACGACCTCAGGCCTATGGGTTATTATTAAAGCGGTTATGCCGGCTTCCCTCAAGATTTCGCTCACTTTCTTGGCAACCCTCATAGCGGTAAGGGTGTCTAAATGTGCCGCAAATTCATCCATTAATAAAAGGTTTGGCTTTTCTGCAAGCAAAGAGGCTATCTTTGCCCTCTCCTTTTGACCCGTTGAAAGCTCACTGAACTTTGCCCTATAAAGTACTGCATCACTTAACCCAGAGCGGTTTAGAACTTCAACAGCTGCGTTCAAATTGCCTATCTTCCTGTAAACATGCTCCAAAATGCTTTCACTACCGAAGGTAGGTTCCTGCTCTCCGGGCAATAAGGCTGAAACTTTAGCATTCTCCGGCACTTTGATTTTCCCACTGCTAGGCCGGTATTTCTCCTCCCAATAACCTAATGCAGCTCCAAGGAGGAGCCTAATTAAAGTCGTTTTTCCAGCCCCACTAGCCCCAACTACCACAACTATTTCGCCAGGCTTAATTTCAAAGTTCAAATTCCTCAAAACCGGTCTCTGTATTACCCTATGTCTGACTCCAAAAGCCTCCAAAAGGAACTTTATCTCCTCTGGAAGGCCCTTTATATCCAGTTCACTTTCAAAAACTTTGCTTACATTTTCAAAAACTATTGGCTCCTTTAAAGGTTCGACCTTTCCATAACTCGGTCTCCACAGTCTCCCATCTTTAGGGGCATGTGGATCCTCCCTGAGGAATTTTTCGATGTACTCCTTCGCTTCATCTGTTAGAGGATAGAAAAGCACGGGCCTTCCGCTTGCGGTTTCCCAGAGAAATTTAAATCCAACTTTCTCAAAGAATGGATTGAAACGTGCCATTTGTGCTATGGTTTCTACAATGTGCTTTCTCTTTCTCATCTCGGGGATTCTTCTTTCCTTAATCCACTCTAATGCAGCTTTAACGCTCAATTGACCAAGTCCATCACTTCTATAGTCTGGATGAACGACTACTCTCGCTATTCTAGCCCCAGCGGTGTTGCTCTCTCTTAAAGCCTGCCATTTTGCCTTCTCCCAGAGCATCGAACGGGCAACTTTTTTGGGATATTTCTTCCTAAGCTCTTCATAAAGCTCTTTCATAATTCTTTCTGGCCAGAACGAGGGCTTAAACCACTCCTCCGGGAAAACCTTCTCTCTTATGTTCTTTTCTATCTCTCCATTGGGCAAGCGACGGTGCATCAGCGGAATCAGGGGATCAACCCTGACGTATGCCAAAATTCTCGGCTCATATTCCTCTCTGTTCTCAAGTTCAAGAATTAGGAAGCGTGAGGCTGGTGTGGAACCTTTAATCTCAAGGATATGGACTTTTTCATTCCCACAGACCGGACAGGCTTGTTTTGTGTTTGCTTCAAATGTATGCCCATTCTCGCATCTCCACAGTGCAACTTTCTCCTTTTGTGATGCGTAGTGATACTGTTCAAGCTCTGCTATTGCCTCAAAATCGCTTTCATAAGTTGCTTCCCTTGCTTTTATCCGATAAATGTATAAGAGCTCTCCAGTCAAAGGAGAAAAGCGCTTTGCTTCATATTTCTTTTCCCAAAGTGGCCAGACTTTTATTTTCTCTCCTTCGTAAAATTTGTAGAGTTCATAATCATCAAAGTCGAGCACGTTGCCCTTTTTGGATCTATTTTTGATATGGATCTCCACGTCATCTCCAGTTACAAACCATTGAGCAACACCACTCATGTAGAGCTTATACCTTTCTCCCTTAGCTTCAACTTCAAGAATCCCAAACCATCGGTGCTTAAAGCGAGGAATTTCACTGCCAACTACTTTACCTCGAATTATCATAGAAATATCACCAAGAATAATTGGATAAAGGGATATTTAAAGGTTGAGCGTAGCGATACATTTAACAACGCTAAGTTGCATATCTAATAAGGGATCGACATGGAAGATCCTTACATTTGGATGGAAGATCTAAAGGACGAGAGAGTTCTGAAATTTATTCAAGAGGAAAACGCACGCTTTAGAGAATTCATTGGAGATTTACCCGAAAAGCTTATTGAAGAAGTTAGAGAATACTACTACCTTCCAAACATCGTGAAAGCTCAAATCACCGAGAAAGGAACTTTTGTACAGGTAAATGAAATGGGGAGACAGGTTATCAAAATCCTCGAAAGTGGGGAAGTAATAATTGATTCGAAGGAACTCGAAAAAGAGCTTAACGATGAGGTTCTTCTTCATGGGTTCATGGCAGATAAAAAAGGCAGAAGGTTAGCTTACAGCTTCTCAATTGGGGGTGCCGATGAGGGAATAACGAGAATAATAGACCTCGAAAGCAGAGAAATTATTGAAGAAATAAAGCCCTCAATATGGAACATCGTTTTCCTCGAGGACGGCTATTATTTTGCTCGCTTCTACAGGAAGGAAAAAACACCAGACGGAGTTCCTGCTCCAGCAGAAAGAATCTTCCTTAAGAAAAAGGAAAAAGAAAAGATGATCTTTGGTGAAGGGCTTGTTTCAGGTTATTTCATGAACCTCCGGAAGAGCACCGATGGAAAGTGGGCAATGCTTACCGTGAGCTTTGGATGGAACAAAGCAGAGATTTACTTTGGACCCCTTGAGGAGCCAGAAAAATGGAAAAAAGTGTATTCAAGTGAGGTTCCAGCTTATCCGATAGACTACATCAATGGAAAGTTTTACATATACACAAGAGAGGGGAGAGGGCTCGGAAAGGTTATTGCATTAGACGGTGAAGGGGCAAAGGAAGCGATACCTGAAGGAGAGTTCCCGCTGGAATGGGCGATCATTGTAAACGGGAAGATACTTGCTGGTTATATGGTTCATGCATCATCGATGTTAAAGCTCTTTACATTGGATGGCAGATTATTGGATGAAATAACTTTTGAATTGCCCGGACAGGTGTATCCACTGGACAATGATGGTAAAAAAGCCCTGCTCAGATACGAGAGCTTCACAGTTCCATATAGAGTGTATAGATTTGAGAAGAAGCTCGAAGTTGTGAGTGAAGTGAAGGTTGAGGGAGACTTTAAAGTTGGCGAAGACTTTGCAACCTCTAAAGACGGAACCAGAGTTCACTACTTCATCGTTAGAGGAGAGAAAGATGACAGAAAGGCATGGACCTTTGGCTACGGAGGCTTCAACATCGCGTTAAAGCCAAGGTTCTTCCCGCATGTGATTCCATTTATAAAGCGCGGCGGAACCTTTGTGATGGCAAACCTCAGAGGAGGGAGTGAGTACGGCGAAGAATGGCATAGGGCAGGAATGAGAGAGAACAAACAGAACGTATTTAATGATTTCATGGCAGTCCTTGAAAAACTCAAAAAAGAGGGGTACAAAGTTGTGGCATGGGGAAGGAGCAACGGCGGACTTTTGGTTTCAGCCGTGCTGACACAGAGACCCGATCTAATGGATGCCGCTTTAATAGGCTACCCTGTTATAGACATGCTACGCTTCCACAAACTCTACATTGGAAGCGTATGGATACCGGAATATGGTAATCCAGATAACCCCAAAGATAGGGAGTTCTTGCTCAAATATTCCCCGTATCACAACGTGAAAGTCCAAAAGTACCCACCGACGCTAATCTACACCGGTTTGCACGATGACAGAGTTCATCCAGCTCATGCACTTAAGTTCGCAAAGAAGCTCAAAGATATCGGCGCACCGGTTTACCTAAGGGTAGAAACAAAGAGCGGCCACATGGGGGCATCAGCGGAAACTAGGATTAGGGAACTAACGGAAATGCTTGCTTTCGTCGTTAAGACGTTGGATGTTAAAGTTTAGAGTCTAAGGCGTTTTTAAGTTCTTCATATTTCTTTCTTGCTTCTTCCCTACTCTTTTGTAGTTCTCTCCTGTTTACCCATATTGCAACAATACCTACGGCAATTGTCAGCAGAGTTCTATAGAAAAGCCCATTGTTGAAAGGGATAAAATCGCTTTCATCCATAATGCCATCTTTGTCATGATCAAAGAGGGGGTTTATGGTTAAGCTCAGTCCAGAATCTCCATAGGCTATAAACTTCTCATTCTCAGAAATCGCAATTCTCCCCAATGCTATTCCCATATCTGGATACAGAGGATAATAATGGGTATTGTCCCAAAGCACTCTTCCTGACCAATCGAGTATATGCAGTGCACCATCATGCACTAAGATATAATTTTGAGATATTGTAAAATCCCCTATGTAAGAGAAATTCTTTGTCCAAAGGAGGCTTCCGTTTTCATTATAAACTCCCAAGTATGAGCCTTTCTTCGAGTAGAAAGTTGCAACAACTTTTCCATCGTCCGTGAGTTCTATGGAACCAACAGTTCCCCTCCATGGTTCGATGATCTTTATGAGGTTTCCTTCTCTGGAGAAGAGGTAAATTCTGTCTTTCTCAGCGACAGCGACCGTTTTTCCATTCGTGGCGACTTTTTCACCAAAATCTAAGCTCCAGAGCTCGTTTCCCCTTACGTCAAAAACCCTAACGACGCTACCGTTCTCTACATAACCCCTTGCTACAATTAAATCACCGGCTGTACTTAATGATGTTACATTGAATTCTCTCCTCCAGAGCTCAGACCCTGTAGGAGAATACGCTATAAGATAAAAAGGAGAAAAAGTAAAAGTGGATTCATTGATCCACTTAATATTATAAGTTCCAATGACTATAGCATCTTTTGAGAGATCAAATGACCCAAAATCATCAAAAGGCAGTAAAGTTATGTTTCTGATGATTTTTCCATCGCTTATAAAAAGCAAGCTTCCATTTTTAGGATTTCTTGACATCCCATAGTATGCCACTTTAACAACGAGGGTGTCATTTTGAAACCCTATTCCAGCCACATTCCATTCAAAGCCAAGATCAAGTTTGTATATTCTATCTAGCAAAGGATCTTTTTTAGAAGTTTCCTCCCAGTAGTTCAATGTCCAGAATATTAGAAAAACAAATAGAATGTTCAGCAAAACCCGTATCTTTTTATTCATCTTGCCCCAGTTATTACTTTCCAATATAGTATTTAAGTCTTTTCCTCTATCAGCTTCATGATTTTGGTGTGCAACTGCTTAATCAGCTCTCTTCTGTCTTCCATAAGCACAACGTCGCTCGCTCCAATCACTTCAAGGTTGAACGCAAATGGACTTGGAATCTCGTTATGCTCAATAACAACCTTTATCTTTCCTTCTTTAACCCAGCTCAAAAAGAGTTCTGCATTCTCTATATCCATCTTATCCTCCATTATCTCCCTGTAAACTTCTTTCAAAAGCGGAAAGTCGGGATAACTTTTCTTCAAAAGCCTTAAAAGGGTCTGTGCGTTTAACTGCTGTCTGCTTAAGTTCTTCTTTCTCCCCATGTATCTCCTAAGGATGAGCAGACCTCTGTTTGCCACATGCCTGAAACGTCTCTTTAAAAGCTCTGTATTATCCAATGCCCTCTTTAAGGTTTCCCTTAAGTTCTCAATCCGAAACAATGCCTTAATTTCTTCCTCATTTAGGAACTTTTCCTTAGGGAGGATAAGCATAAACCCGTTGTCGCTTATTGCTATCCCAACATTCGTTTTCTTCTTTTTGCTGATAATGTAGGCAAAGGCCCTGCTTATGGCTTCGTTGGCCCTTCTTCCAATGAGAGTATGGAAAAAGTATTTGGTCCTTTTCTCGTCAAAGACCTCTTCAACTAAAAGAACCTTATCATCTGGAACAGTGGAGTATTTTTCCTGCTCTCTGAAATAGCCTAAAATGGCCTTTGCAGCTTTTTCGTCAATTTGATATTTCTTCATGAGAAAACTTTTAGCCCTTCTGTTGTTTAAGATGCTCTTGACTTCCCTTCTAAATCTCTGAACGTCTATAGCTAGATCAAAACTCAAAGGCAGCATTTCAGAAAACCATGCCGGAATTGTAGGCTTTGCTCCTTCTTTGGGGATCACGTATATTTTGTTCCCTCTTGACTTTTTGAACTCATACGTCCTGCCAGCCAGAACGAATATATCCCCCGGCATTAACCTCTCAGCAAATTCCTCCTCAACAGTTCCTATGAAGCGCTTATCCAGAGTGTAAACTTCAATTTTTGCCTCATCTGGGATTGTACCGGTGTTCATGTAGTAGATTGCCCTCGTCATCTTGCCTCTTCTTCCAAATTTGCCCTCCTTTTCATCGAGCCAAATCTTGGCGTAAACCTTCCTCTCCTCCAAACCAGTGTCTTCTCCAGCTAAATACCTAAGAACACTCATAAAGTCATCAAAGCTTAAATTACGATATGGATAAGCCCTTTTTACAAGTTTATAAGCCTCTTCAATATCCCAGACCCTCTCCAACGCCATACCGAGAACATGCTGCACAAGAACGTCCAACGGATTCTGGGGAATTTTAATTCTATCAAGCCTTCTATTTCTCGCGTTATGGGCTAAAACAGTACATTCCACCAAATCATCTCTATCCAAAACGAGAATTATTCCCTTGCTAACTTCATGAAGTCTGTGCCCTGCCCTTCCGATTCTTTGAAGTGCTCTGTTCACGCTCTTTGGTGAGCCAATGAGAACGACCAAATCTATTGCGCCTATGTCAATCCCGAGCTCAAGGCTCGTTGAGCTGTTTTTTGAGACGAAGCCATTAACGACGTAGTTTCCTGTTTCAGAGTTTAGTATACCGTAGGCATCTGCAATGAAAACTGATTCTACGGATTCAATTCTATCAAAGAAAACATCCCCTTGGGCGAGTTTCCGAAGCTCATCAATCTCGGAAATCACATTTTCTATGTTCTTCTCTCTTGCAATCCTCTCGTAAAAGTCAAGCAATCTCATGAGATTTCTCCTGCTGATTTCGCGGGTTCTGAGTTCTACTTTCATCGGATTATACATTCCCATTTTTTGAAGGCTGTATGAGCTGATGCCAAGCTTTTCCCTTATTTTCCTGAGGCGCTGACCGAGTCCGGGAATCACATCAGAATTTGAATATCCATCAGGGGCAATGTCTCTTATTCTTTCAAGTCCGGGACGCCAAGGCTCTATTAGCTCTCCAAATTTTCGCAGGTATTCTCCCCCTAAGATTGCGACGGTGTAGGAGGTTCCAATCTTTCTTATCTCTCTACCCCTGACGAATTGGCGTTCGTTGTAGTCTTTCCTTCTGATAGATGTAACGATTCCAAACTGGAGTAAAAGATTGCGTATTCTTTCGGCAAACTCGGAGTTAAAGGTAACGAAGCCAGCTGAATATACACGACTGTCCCCTTTTATCTCGAGGTATCCGTCACCATCAAAATAACCGGATAGAAACTGAATCTTGTGCTCTCTTGGAAGGCGGTAGAGTATCTCCGGAAATCTGCCATTGGTGGATTTCTCGCCATCATTCCCTACGAGCTCTTTGAAGATGTGAAGGAGCACGTTAAAGGAGAGTTCAAGTGAGTACGTGCTTTCATTTTGCTTTCTTATCTTCCCATTGATCCCAAACTCTTCTTTGGCAAGCTTGGCATAACGCTTAAGCACCTCCAAATCGCTGGAGAACAGGGTTATTGAGTTACTCTTCCATGAACCATCGGCAAGCCAAAAACCCAGCAATCTGGCCATTCCCGGAGTGAATTTTTTGGGCAGTTCGTAGGTGTTCTTATCAGAGGTTATTTTCATGACATCGTTTTCTTCAATGGTCATGCCAACTTCATTGAGAACCGCTTTTAGTTTGCCCCATCTAAACGGATACTCGCCTCTAAGTTGCCTTGATAAATAGCTTTCACTTATGCCCAGTTTTCTCGCAAAGGCCTTAATCGAACCAAATTTAGCCTGAATGATCTTCTTCAACTCCCTTAGAAATTCGGCCCGTAGATGTAGATAAGCGGAATCTGGAAGGACTTCAAAAATGGGCACTTCTTCCTCTAAACTCGGCAACCTGCGTAGAACTCCAATGTAGTCCCCGGGTTTGAGCTTCTCCGCCTCAATCCAAGTAAGCTTTCCATCTTTTATTGTGAGAAACTTGTGTTCTCCCGTGGCTTCAATTGCAAAGCCAAGCTTTGTTTTGAGTCTAATTCCCTCAGAGTTGTACTTAATCTTGTGGACGCCCCCAAATCCTACAAAACTGCTTTTTGTGCTCTCAATCCCGATTATCTTCTCATTACCGATAAGTTCGTTTATTCTCCTAATCCCTTTAGAGGTAAGCATCTTCGCGCGCCCTGGAACGCATACAACGGCCTTCAGTTCCCCTCTCTTCAATTTCTCCTCAACTTCAAGCCTAACGTCCCTAGAAAGGCTCGAATGGTGGGCTTCAATTAATTCTGCATATTTTGGAAACCTCTTCTTGAGATGATAGGCAACCCTTTCAGCCCCGCTCCTTGTATTTGTAAATATTAACGTTGTTCTATGCTGCTCTATAAGATCGTCTAAGCGTTTGTATAAGGCCTCACTGAGTTCATTGGCTGGGGCATAGATTAGGTCTTCAACCACGCTCTCAACTTTGATTTCAGTCTGCTTCGCAAAGCTAATGTCCACGATTAAACCAGAACGCGGGGTGCCATCATCATTAAAACCGAAAACGAACTTCGCTACCTCTTCGAGGGGATGTATTGTCGCGCTTAAGCCAATTCTCACGAAATCCCCAGCAAGATTTTGAAGCCTCTCCAGGCTTAGGCTCAAATGGGTGCCTCTCTTGTTCTCAGCTAAAGCGTGAACCTCATCAATGATAACATATTTAACCGTTTTCAACCTCTGGCTGAATTTAGGAGCATTTAGAGCTATGGCCAAGCTTTCGGGAGTGGTTATCAAAATATGAGGCGGCTTTTTTATCATCTTCTGCTTTTCATAGCTTGATGTATCGCTTGTTCTCACCGCGACCCTTATTTCCGGCAATTCATATCCAAGCTCCTTGTACACTTCTCTTATCTCGCTCAAAGGTTCCTCAAGGTTCCTCCTTATGTCGTTGTTCAAAGCCCTTAGAGGAGAAACGTAGAGAATGTAGATTTGATCTTCAAGCTTACCCTCCTTTCCAAGAAGAACGAGCTCGTTTATAGCGGCGAGAAAAGCTGATAAAGTTTTTCCACTACCGGTTGGTGAAGAAATGAGAACGTTTTCTCCCTTGTGGATTTCAACAACCGCATATCTTTGGGGAGGAGTGAACCTTCCAAATCTGCGCTTAAACCACTCTCCAATAGGTTTATCGAGTATGGCATAGATTTCCTCATCACTGTATTCTCTGCTGGCAAACCTTATCATAGCCCTCCGTTCAACCTACATACCGGGATTTTAAAAACTTTGATACGATTATCGATACTGTCAGGATGAGCAGTGGGGCGTTAGGCTTAAGTTACTGAGAATACTCAGAAAAAGAAGGGGGAACATGAAGGCTGAAACCATAATATACTGCTTGTTTTCAGCCTTAAACCCTTTCGCCGCAACAAGACATTAGAAAAGAAAATCAGGGCAGCAGAATTATACCTGAAAGGCCTCAGTTACAGGCAAGTCGCAGAAATCCTGGAGATGTTAGACTTTCATCTGAGCGGAAA
>Ga0190315_1000026_pt1 | contig 94158 bp, 70 predicted proteins | sample 48701101_MG_FD_161673 | JGI IMG/M metagenome (GOLD analysis project Ga0190315, IMG submission 161673) | Hydrothermal vent sediment bacterial communities from Southern Trench, Guaymas Basin, Mexico - 4870-11-0-1_MG | ecosystem: Environmental > Aquatic > Marine > Hydrothermal vents > Sediment ...
ACTACAAGGATTGTATATAATAAGGGATTTTAGTTTAGAGTCATTTTATCGAATTTGGTCTGCTCATTGCTAAATTTTCATTGCAAGTGATTTTATAACTCTTTGTTCATTCGACATAATTAATCTATAAGTCTTTTTCAGGCTAAAGTTTCGCGGAGCGAAACTTTTGCCTGAAACACAATTCACAATTACCCAAAAGGAATATTAACTTGGAACAAGGTTCATTAACCATTGTCGGTACTGGCATCCAATTAGTCGGCCATCTCACCAAAGGGGCCGAGGCTTGGATTCAGCAAGCCGATAAAGTTTTATTTGCGTTGGCCGATCCCGTTACCGCTAAGTGGCTGAAAACGCTCAATGCCTCGGCCGAGACCTTACCTTATAATACTAATAATCTGCGCCGCAGAGAGACGTATCGTGAGATGGTTGAGCGCATGTTGGCTGAGGTTCGCAAAGGCATTAATGTTTGTGCGGTTTTTTACGGCCATCCGGGTGTATTCGCTGATCCGGCCCACAATGCGATTAGGCTGGCGCGTCGGGAAGGTTTTCGGGCGCAAATGTTGCCGGGGGTTTCGGCCGAGGATTGTTTATTTGCTGACTTGGGCCTTGATCCGGGCAAAAATGGCTGTCAGAGTTTTGAGGCGACCGATTTTCTTATCCGTCGCCGGCGATTTGATCCGCATAGCGCGTTGATTTTGTGGCAAATTACGATGGTGGGCAATTTGGGTTTCTATCAAGAAGGGGGCCACAGGCGGGGTTTGAAGGTGTTGGGCGAGGTTTTAGGGGAAACTTATGGGCCAGAGCATGAAGTGATTGTGTATGAGGCAGCGGTTTATCATCCCGTCTGTGAGCCAGTGATTCAGCCCTTGCCTTTGTCCAAACTGGCCGAGGCTAAAATGACGGCGGTTTCGACACTTTATGTTCCACCTCATGCTGAGGCACCGGTGGATAATGAAATGATGGCGCGTTTGGGGATGGCACTTTAAAGGATTGCCACAGTCATAAAAAATTTTATCTTAATGAATAAATGGGTGCTGGACGAGCCAAAGCTAAAGCTTTGGACTCCAACTGCACACCGGGGCGTGTGTTATCATAAACTTAATAGTTACGATAAGGCCCAGCTTGACTTGGATCAGGCTATTGAACTGAACCCTAACTATGCTTGGGCATAAGCCAGCCGATGTCATAGCTATAAACAAATGCGTTGGCCGATTTTGTTCGAGCGATAGCACTTGAGAAATCTATTTTCAGGACTGGCTCAAACTCAACCCCAAATTGATAAAGCGCGTACCGCGCTACAATCTTTGGTGCAAAAAGATACGACGGGTGCGGTTCTTTATCGGCTAGGTGGTTTAGCGGCCCTTGAAAAAAAGGCCGAAGAAGCGTTGCACTATCTACAAGAAGCCATCTTTAAAAAGGGTGGTCGATTTTTTGAGACGGCACCTCACGACCCAGCATGGCGTGAACTGCGTACTAACTCACGCTTTCAATCGTTAGTCTCTGAAAACACGGAGATTTCATCAATCACCTCCCATTAAACATGATGGCCGTGACGCGCCAGAGTGGGAACGATAAACAACTTTCCAAGTTGGATGATGTGATTATGCGAATTAAGGGTTGAATTGAATCAGAAAAAATCAATGACTTATAAACACGTCGTTATTGAAAGTTATTTTAAGTACAGATGCTGAAATTTTCAGGAATTTTATTCGAGGTGACATTGGTGTTTTTTCAAACAACTTAAGTTTCTAAATACCCGATTATTTATGCACAGGTACTTATAAATGCGAATTAAGAATTAAAAATGAAAAATGTAGAATGAACAAAGAGTTGTAAAATAACTGTCAATCAAGACGTTTTTATAACTCATTGATTTTTTATGAGTTAATTCAACCCTTAACTCGCATTATAAGTATTTGTTCATTTTTCATTTTTCATTTTCCATTCTTAATTCGCATTAACATTGTCGGCACCGGCATTCAATTAGTCGGCCATCTCACGTTGGCGGCCGAGGCTTGGATTAAACAAGCCGATAAAGTCTTATTTGCCTTAGCCGATCCCGTCACGGCCAAATGGCTCAAAACGCTCAACGCCTCGGCCGAGGCTTTACCTTATAATGCTAATAATGAGCGCCGCAGAGAAACGTATCGTGAGATGGTTGAGCGGACAATGACTTTTGTACGTCGGGGGTTAAATGTTTGTGCGGTGTTTTACGGCCATCCGGGCGTGTTCGCTGATCCGGCCCACAATGCGATTAGGGTGGCGCGTCGTGAAGGTTTTCGGGCGCTTATGGCCGGGGGATTTCGGCCCTGGCGTTTATTTGCTGATTTAGGCCTTGATTCAGGTCGCAATAGCTGTCAAAATGAGCGCCCTATTTTTTCATCCAGTCGCCGCCGCCAATATGGCCCACATAGCGCGTTGATTCGATTGCAAATTGCAAAGGATGGTCATCTGGGCCCTTCTCAAGAAGGGCCACTAACGGGGTTTTCGGGAGTTGGGCGAGGTTTTAGGGGGGGCTTATGGGCCAGATCCTAGGGTGGTGAAAATTGTGAATTGTGAATTGTGAATTGTGAATTGTTAATTGTTAATGAAAAGTAACTTCCGCAAGCGAGATCACTTTTGATTTAAAAAAGAACCTGATTTTCGCCGCCCAGCCGGATATTGAAATGATTGTGTACGAGGCGGCGGTTTATACTGAAAGTACAACGGATTTGGGGAGTAAACGGATGCGTTACGTTCCGCCCAAAAGCCCCGCACTGCGGAGTCATGAAATAGAGGGCGCGTTTGGGATGGCCCGTTGAAGGCGGTTCCAACGCTCAGAAAAAAGTTTTTCTGTTAATTTTTAACTAGATAAACGCTGTGAACCGAAAATAATTCTCTGGGAGGGTTTATGCATAGTAGAACTTTTGCTAACAAATATTAACAAACTCTAACAAAAATAAATATCAAATGAAATATAGAGTTAAATCTTTTCTTGACAAATTAGAAATATTTTTAGTATAATGTCCAACAGCTAGAGTCAAAGGACTTTAGCTCAAGTGGCAGGTATTTGGTTCAGTCTGTAAAGTTAGACTGGTAAAACCTGAGACTGGCAACCATATTGGCGAGAACCAAGTCATATTGGGTTGTACAAAGCGATCCTCGAAGATTTTCGAGGGTCTTTGGTAGATTCACCCTCTCTAACGGGAGCTATTGTTAACGTTTGTTAATATTCGTTAGGATTTGTTAACATAAATGAATCGGTTTGACTGTGTTGTGGCAAGATGATAAAGTGCTTGTCTTCAAGTGCGGTCGGGTTTAAATTAATCCCGTTAAGCATCCCAAAACATAATATAGTTTAATGCAAATACTATTCCATAAATTAAATAATCTCTGTGAGTATAAAAGAAATTTTAGCAGAACTCAACAAGGCCTTGCCCAAAACCCTTTCGACAGCCCTCGCCAACTGAGGCGGTAAAGCTTATTTATGGGCCGTTATTCGGAGGAGGCGTTGGCTGACTACTTGTCCACTATCAAATAAAAGCCTTATGTAAAAAAGGAGTCAAAAAAAATTGGAAACCCGTTCCATTCCAAAATCAAAGACAGAAGTTTGTCTGGTGCAAATGCCTTATAGCCCAATTCACCAACCGTCCGTGGCTTTATCACTTCTAAAAGCCGCTCTCAATGCCAATCAAATTACAGCAACCGTTTTTTATGCAAATTTTCTTTGGGCGGAAGAAATTGGCCTCCATCTTTATTCTCACCTCTTTGAGAGTGAAAGAGCATTTGAGTTGGTACCTGAGTGGGCATTTTCTGGAGTAGCCTTTCCAGATTTTAAACCTGATCATAATGAATATTTTCGAGATGTTCATCTCAGTTTGCAAGACTTGGAACACTTTCTTCAATCTCTTGATGAATATAAGGGTGCTCAGGAAACACTCTGGAAACTTCGTCGGTTAGCACCTAAATTTATTGATCGTGCAGCGCAGGCTATTCTTAACATGCAACCGCGCATCGTGGGTTGTACTTCAATGTTTTTCCAGCACTGTTCATCACTGGCTTTGTTAAAGCGAATTAAGGAATTAAATCAGGACATTGTGACGGTGATAGGGGGGGCAAATTGCGAAAGTTCTAGGGGCGTGGTCACTCACAAAAAATGTTCTTGGGTTGATTTTGTGGTTTCGGGTGAAGCCGATATGATTTTTCCAAAATTGTGTAGGCAGGTACTTGCCTCGGGCCTTGACTTAAGTCTTGCTGAATTACCAGACGGTGTGTTGGGCCCAGCCCACCGTTACCATGAAGGAAGGGAATATGTTCTATTGGAACAATTTCCTCCTAAAGTTAAAATTGAGAACATGAACGATGTCCCTACACCTGATTATGATGATTATTTTACCAGCTTGCAAGTCTCTTCCATTGGTGACATGATATTCCCGGGGCTTCCGTTTGAAACATCACGAGGCTGTTGGTGGGGTGACATCAGTCATTGTGCCTTCTGCGGCATAAATGATGACAAGATGAACTATCGTTCTAAAGAGCCAGAACGGGTAATTAGCGAACTTGAATTTCTATCACAACGATATAAAACAAAAAATTTTCTCATGGTTGATAACATCCTTGATATGCAGTATTTTAAAACAGTTATTCCGACTTTAGCGAAACAATATCCAAAATATAACATTTTTTATGAAATTAAAGCCAATTTAAAACGCGAACAGGTACAGAAAATGGCCGAGGCTGGAATACGATGGATTCAGCCTGGAATAGAGACGTTGGATAATACTCTTCTTAAAAAGATGAACAAAGGCACCACAGTTCATCAAAATATTCAATTGATGAAATGGGTTCGGGAAAATGGAATCTATAATAGTTGGATAATGGTGTATGATATTCCGGGAGAAACAGACGATATCTACCTAAAACTCATCGACTGGTTGCCCAAAATTTCACATTTGCAACCGCCGTATCGTCTGACTTTGTTTGAATACCATCGTTTTAGTCCTTCTCATACTCAGCAGACGCTTTTTGGTCTTAACCTGTCACCACACCGTTCTTATTCGTATGTTTATCCTTGGGATGAACAAGCCTTGGAAAAATTCGCATACTTTTTTTATGACTCTACAAAAAAGCGGGAACAAATTGACAGGTTTGACGACACCGGAGTGCAACGGGTGGGACTACGTGCGTTACGGAATGGGATCAAAAATTGGCGAAAAGAATGGAATACCGAAGGTGAAATCTATCTGCCTCAACCGGGGGTAGAACCAGCGACCTTGGTTATGAGTGATGATGGGGAAAAAATAGAAATCACTGATACGAGACAGTGTGCCGTCCAACCTAAGTTTTACCTAACTGGCTTGTCTCGAAAAGTTTATGATATCTGTGAACAGGCCCATAAACAGGAAGGTATCCTAAGGAAACTTCAATCAAAATATGATGTGAATAGTACTTGGGAGACTATTGAACCGATTGTTCGAGAATTGTGTGAAAAAGGGTTATTACTTGAACTGGACGGATATTTTTTGAGTTTGGCCTTACGGGGGCCATTGAAACCATTACCAAGTCTAACCAATTACCCGGGTGGAAACATTGCGAGTATCGGCTCGGCCAAAATAAGAAAACTGCTAGGAAATTCAAAGTAGTGAATATAACACCAAAGCAAGTACAGATATCCTTGTCGGACTGGTAAAATTGAACACTCAGGTTGGTTTTCATGCCTATTTTTTATGAATCAGTTATTTATGAATCCTATAGAAGGATACCAAAATACACTAAAAAGGAAAATTCGCTATGCTGAAGGACTATCAAATCATAGATGCAGATTGTCATGTAGTTGAACCAACCGACTTATGGGAAAGGTATTTGGAACCGGCGTTTAAAAGCCGTGCCCCCTCGTCAGACCTGAAAGTTGAAGGCGAGGAAATCGTGAATAAAATATCTGATGAAGTCAATGTTGAAGGCTTCAAACAGATAATGCAAAATAATGCTCTCTCTGTACTCCAAGATTTTAATGCAGATTCTCAGGTAAGAGTAATCAAAGAGATGGGAATTGATATCGCGTTTCTTTATCCTACGCGAGGACTGTGGCTTTTTGCGGTCGATACCATGGAGCCAAAACTGGTTGGCGCATTTATCCGCGCCTACAATAATTGGTTACGAGATTTTTGTAGCTCATATCCGCAAATTTTCAGAGGCGTGGGTGCGATTAATCGTCACGAACCCAACGAAATGGTATCTGAATTGCGTAGGATTGCCGAGTTTGGTTGGAAAGCAGTTGTTGTACGACCCAACCCTATCAAAGGGCGACTGCTTAGTGACCCCGCTTATGAACCCTTTTGGAATGAGTGTGAACAGCTAGGGATAGCAGTTAGTATTCACGAAGGCGCTCATGCCCGCGTGCCTAGTACAGGTGCGGATCGATTTGATACCCGTTTTGCTATGCATGCCTGTTCTCATCCGATGGAACAGATGATGGCACTCTTGGCACTCATTGAAGGCGGTGTGCTAGAACGCCACCCCAAGCTACGGGTGGGTTTTCTGGAGTCAGGGTGCGGTTGGGTGCCTTACTGGCTGTGGCGGCTTGATAGGGAATATAAAGACCTAGCTTGGGAGGTGAAAGACAATGTCAAGATGAAACCATCAGAGTATTTCCGTCGTCAGTGCTTTGTCGCAATGGAACCGTCGGAGCCGTATCTGCCTGATGTTATCAATTACATAGGTACAGATAACTTAATTTTAGGTTCTGACTACCCCCACATGGATCATGAACCTAACATTATAAAAGATACTATCGCTCTTGAGGATAGGCTCTCCAAAAAAACAGTACAAAAAATTCTTTGGGATAACCCCATGCGTTTTTATGGTTTGGACTAATCATAATCGGTCTAGTTCCGTAGAAAATGTCCATATTAAAATACCTGTTTATTCTTGCACCGGTACTTAAAAAATATATTTTTATCAAAAAATTTCGCACTGTACGGTTAAAAATATGAGGTTTTATAGATAATGTAAAATCAATAACTTACAGAAAGACTGCCGACTTCTGCACGGTGCTAAATAAACGCACAAAGCCATCAGACAGTCGGGCGTATTTCAGTGAACCATTTTTTAATCGTACAGCTCGAAAAATTTGATATTGATACAAGAAATTTTTTTCATTCATAATCAACGGAGGCAGTTAAATAATGCTAGACTCAAATTGGCAGGAAACGCTTAAGGTTATGGCCAAAGCCATTGCCAAAGGATGGTTGGATGATGACTTCAAAACCCAACTTTTGAGAAATACTCAAAAGACTTTTGAACAGGAAGGAGTTGAGCTCCCAGAAGGGGTAACCATCGAAATTGAGGAAGTTGAGGAGGGAATTTCTACATCTTGTTGGATAATTAAGCCCAAATCAAATAGCCTGTCTTCTAATAAGGCAGTCATTACCATACAACTACCTCCAAAGCCTGCGGATATCAGACATGAGGACTTAACCCAATGGGTTGAGGGTAAAACGGCACAACAGCCCCGCTGTTTACCCAATTGTTGTTAGCGTTCCACCTCAGACGATTTGTGTATGATGCTGGGGTGTTCAATTTGAGCTATTTTGTTTTTTTTTCACCCTAGATTGGATTTGTCGGGTGGTGTTGCTAAGTACTTGGAACTCAAAAAATACCACCATCTCAAAGCTTAGCAGCCCACCATCCAGGCTCCTTCATTTCATAAAATAAAAAATGAACTAGGAAATTAGCTTATATTTAACACCCCAGTATGCCAAAGGCGCGTGCAACATTTTAAGAAAGACTGATTCCGATTTTTCCTTCTCCAAATTGGTTGAGAAGGTAGGCTCACGGGTTAAGGAATGGTTGCACTCGTGTAAACGGTATTTTCTTTCAACAAGTAAGTAACTCCAAGCGTAGGCGAGGGAATAAGGGGGAGGTTACGCCCGTGTACACACTTATAGACAGGTTTTATAGACATGTCTATAAGTGTCTACTTTCATTGTAACCTAACGTTCAGTCGGGCGCATTTCTATCTATTTTCCTGCTTGACTAGAACCAACGCCCCCAACCCCTTCGGGGTTGAATGTGAATAGCTCTAGGTGAAACCTTTCATCGTTAGACACAAGTATTTAATTATCTGATTTAAAAGTAGTTTTTTGTAGGGTGGGTTTCGCTCTCGCTCTACCCACCCTACAATTGTTGCTTGGAAACTTGTGTATAAACGAGGGTGAAATCGAGGGAAAAAGTGAATAACCCTATAGTCTTTCTTTCAGAAAAATAGGGGTCCAAGATTATCAATGATGTCCAAGATAAATCTTGGACTCCTCCCTAAATCTTTATCTGAACATATAGAGGTGAAACCTAGTACCTTGTCAGCTTTCTTTTGTCGGGTAATTTTCGTTCTTCGCTGTGGTGGGTTTCGTTCCACTCTACCCACCCTACAACCCGACAAAATAAAATTGACGGAGTACTAGGGAAAAAGCAATGCCCCCAACCCCGAAGGGGTTGAATTATTGCCAAAGAACCGGGTTTTTTCAAACACTCGCTAAGAAAAATCCTCTCAAGATGTTCATCACCCAAAATCCAAATAAATCAGTATGCTCAATCAACCTCAATTTAAACGTTGTTACCATCTGGAGACAGTAGAACCAGAAGGTGTTTTTCTATTATCGGAAAACCAATATTCTTTGTTGAAGGGTTCTCTTTATCAACAGTTAGCGCCTTTAATTGATGGTCAGCATACCGTTGACGACATTGTTGACTTCATGCGAGAACAAGCGTCAGCGGCTGAAGTTTACTATGCGTTGATGCAGATGGAACAGAAGGGCTACCTTATCGAAAACAATGACAACTTGCCCACAGCCGTTGCCGCATTCTACGAAACGTTGAACGTTGATAGCCACGAAGCTTTCCGGCGATTACAAAGCACCAAAGTGACTGTCAGTGCCGTCGGTGCGGTGGACATTGAACCCTTTATTTTCACCCTTGAATCGCAGCATATCCAAGTACAGGCCGAGGGAGATATTGAAGTCATATTGACTGATGATTATATCCAAAACGAACTTGAGGCTTTCAATCAAAAAGCCTTGCAATCTCAACGTCCTTGGATGCTGATTAAGCCCGTGGGAACAAAGATTTGGATAGGGCCCCTCTTTCAATCGGGAAAAACGGGTTGTTGGGCATGTCTAGCGCACAGGTTGCGAGCTAACCGTCCCCTTGAAATGTTTATTCAGAAACGGAAAAATATTTCAACACCATTTCCTACCTCCGTTTCGGCCCTTCCTACTACTTTGCAAACAAGTTTTAATTTAGCAGCCACTGAAATTGCCAAGTGGATTATCCAAGGTGAGAACAAAAAACTGGAAAGCGGGCTAGTCACCCTTGACACGCTTTCTTTGGAGACACAAAACCACATTCTCACTCGACGTCCCCAATGCCCAAGCTGTGGCAATCCCTTTCAACATGCCCAAGCAAAGCAGGTGGTTTTGGAAAGTAGGCGAAAAACTTTCACAGCTGACGGTGGACACCGTTGTGTGTCACCCGAAGAAACGCTCAAAAAATATGAACATCACATCAGCCCCATTACTGGCGTTGTCCGAGGATTGATATCAATCTCCCAAACCGAAAAGGGGCCAACGCCTATTTATATTGCGGGTCATAATTTTGCTTCCATGTTTGATGAGTTATACTTTTTGCGACAAAATATTCGAGGTCGAAGTTCGGGTAAAGGGAAAACGGACATTCAAGCTAAATCCAGTGCTTTTTGTGAGGCTATTGAGAGATATTCTGGCATTTTTCAGGGAGACGAAATTCGGCAGAAAGGCTCTTACCAAGCAATGGGAGATGTTGCCATTCACCCTAATGCCTGTATGAATTTTAGTAAAGCGCAATACCAAAATCGTCATAACTGGGATGTTAATTATTCTAGCTTCTTTAAAAAAGTGCCAGAACCCTTTGATAAAGAAAGAAAAATTGAATGGACACCTGTATGGTCTTTAACCTATAAAGAATTTAAATATTTACCCACGGCTTACTGCTATTACGGCTATCCTAAACCACAAAAGCCGGACTGTTGGGCAGATTCCAATGGTGCAGCGGCGGGCAATACCAAAGAAGAAGCTATTCTGCAAGGTTTTATGGAATTGGTGGAACGAGATAACGTGGCTTTATGGTGGTATAATCGTATCAATAGATCGGGCGTGGATTTAGACAGTTTTGATGAGCCGTATTTTCAAGCCCTGAAGGATTATTATCAAACACTCCATCGTGAGTTTTGGGTTTTGGATATTACCAGCGATCTGAATATTCCCACGTTTGCGGCTATTTCTAGGAGAACCGATAAAGAAAGAGAAGATATTACTTTAGGGTTTGGTGCCCATTTTGACCCAACAATCGCTATTCTTCGTGCCGTGACGGAAATGAACCAGATGCTTCCCAGTGTTTTCCATGTTGCCCTAGATGGGAATGCCGAATATGTCTCTGATGATCCCTCGGCCATCAACTGGTGGAAAACGGCAACCTTGGACAATCAACCTTATTTAGTACCCGATAACACGACCAAAATGAGTTCTGATTATCCCCAACTTTGGAGTGATGATTTGTTAGAAGATGTAATGACTTGTGTGAAGATCGCTGAAAAACACAATATGGAAGTATTAGTTTTGGATCAAACTCGGCCCGATATAGGGCTGAATGTGGTTAAGGTTTTCGTTCCTGGTATGCGTAGCATTTGGAATAGGTTAGGCTTGGGACGGCTTTATGAAGTACCGGTTAAGATGGGTTGGTTGGTGGAACCATTGAAAGAAAATCAACTTAACCCAGTAACGGTTTTTTTCTGAGGGAAAAAAAATCCCCGGTTGCCTTCTCTCTTTGATAAAGCAAATGGGGATAATTTGTCTAAATAACCATTTAATAAATTGTATTTTTCCAAATCAAGTCACTTTCAAATAGGGAACTGTCCAAGTCAAGCTGTTCCCCCGAAAAAAGGGATTTCATGCTCAATAAGCCAAAGTTTAAACATTGTTTCCATGTCGAGACGGTCGATCCTGAAGGAGTCTTTCTACTGTCGGAAAACCAATATTCTTTGTTGAAGGGTCGTCTTTATCAACAGTTAGCGCCTTTAATTGATGGTCTGCGGACCGTTGACGAGATTGTTGAGCTCATGCAAGAACAAGCTTCTGCGGCCGAAGTGTATTATGCGTTGATGCTCATGGAACAGAAGGACTATCTTGTCGAAAATGATGACAGCTTGTCCATCACCACGGGCGTTGCTGCTTTTTACGAGAATTTGAACATCGATACCCGCGATGCAATTCGCAGATTACAAAACACTCAAGTGGCTGTCAGTGCGGTCGGCTCTGCTGTAGCCCTTGAACCCTTTATTTCCGCTCTTGAATCGTTAAATATCCAAGTACAACAAGCAGAGGGAGATATTGAAGTCATCTTGACGGATGATTATCTTCAAAATGACCTTGAAGCTTTCAATCAAAAAGCCTTACAATCTCAACGTCCTTGGATGCTGGTCAAACCGGTGGGAACCCTGATTTGGATTGGCCCCCTCTTTCAGCCTGGTAAAACAGGTTGTTGGGAATGTCTCGCGCAACGTTTACAGGCCAACCGGCCAGTTGAAACCTTTATCCAGAAGCGCAAGGATATTTCAACGCCTTTTCCCATTGCCATTTCTATCCTGCCTTCTACCTTACAAACGGGTGTGAATTTAGCGGCCACTGAAATTGCCAAGTGGATTATCCAAGGTGAGAATAAAAAACTGGAAGGACGGCTAGTCACTCTTGACACCCTGTCTCTGGAAACACAAAACCACATTCTCACTCAGCGTCCTCAATGCCCATGCTGTGGTAATCCTCTTCAATACACCCAAGCAAAATCGGTTGTTTTAGAAAGTCGGCGAAAAACTTTCACGGCCGATGGTGGACACCGTTGTGTATCGCCTGAGGAAACCTTAAAAAAATATGAACACCACATTAGCCCTATTACGGGCGTGGTACGAAGACTCAAGCAAGCCTCTCCAATGGAGAATAACTTAACGCCTCTTTATCTGGCCGGTCATAATTTTGCCAACATGTTTGATGATTTGTACTTCTTACGGCAAAATGTGCGGGGCCGAAGTGCAGGTAAAGGAAAAACTGATATTCAAGCAAAGGCCAGCGGTTTTTGCGAAGCCATTGAAAGATACTCAGGCATTTTTCACGGAGACGAGCTCAGGCAAAAAGGCCGTTACCACGCCATGGGAGATGCCGCTATTCATCCCAATGCCTGTATGAATTTCAGCGAAGAACAATACCAAACCCGTCATGAGTGGAATGCCAAAAGTACTTTTTTTCAAAAAGTGCCAGAACCCTTTGATGAGGAAAGAGAAATTGATTGGACACCGATTTGGTCTTTAACCTATAAAGAATTTAAGTATTTGCCCACTGCTTACTGCTATTATGGCTATCCTAAGCAACCAAAGCCAGATTGTTGGGCAAACTCCAATGGGGCCGCGGCGGGTAACATCAAAGAAGAAGCTATTTTGCAAGGTTTTATGGAAGTAGTGGAACGGGACAGTGCAGCCTTATGGTGGTATAACTGTATCAAAAGACCTGTCGTTGATTTAGAGAGTTTTGATGAACCGTATTTTCAAGCCATAAGGGATTATTATCAAACGCTTCATCGTGAACTGTGGGTTTTGGATATTACCAGCGATTTTAATATTCCTGTTTTTGTGGCTTTTTCCAGAAGAACGGATAAAGAAGTAGAAGATATCACCTTTGGTTTCGGAGCCCATTTTGAGCCTAGAATTGGTATTCTTCGAGCCTTGACAGAAATGAACCAAATGTTACCGGCGGTTTCGTCGGTTGCCCCAGATGGGACTACCCAATATCCCGACAATGATCAATCCATCGTGGACTGGTTAAAGACAGTTACAGTGGCAAATCAACCTTATCTGGTACCAGATAGCCGCATGGCCCCCAAAGTATCTTCTGATTATCCTCAATTGTGGAGTGAGGATATGCTAGACGATGTCATGAGCTGTGTGAGGATAGCCAATCAACAGGGTTTAGAGGTGCTTGTTTTAGATCAGACACGCCCTGATATAGGACTGAATGTAGTCAAGGTTTTTGTTCCAGGTCTGCGCCATTTTTGGAAACGATTCGCGCCCGGACGACTTTATGATATTCCGGTGCAATTGGGTTGGTTATCAGAACCGCTCAAGGAAAATCAACTCAATCCCATACCTATTTTTTTCTGATTTTTTTCTGAACTTGACTCATGGCACTGGTTCAGTTCAATGCAGTCCTGATGGCAAGAGACGCTTTCATTGCCTTGATTTTAAAGCCAATTACCCCGGTTTGACGGTGTTTAAACTGTTGATTTTTATAGTTTTTACACTGGACTGAACCCGTGCATGACTCATTGTTCCAAGTTTATCAATGTCATGACAGTGTTGCCTTATAACTCAAGGAGTTTTTTATGCCAGTTTTTGTTAAACGTCAGTTTTTTGTAAAAACACCGAAAAGGTTATCATCTTTCAGTGTTGCTTTATGCGTAGCTGTTTCTGGGATATTCCCACACGACGCATTGAGTAGTGGTACCAAACCCGCTCCCTCATATGAACATAATTGTACTCATCCCAATTATGTGCTTGCTAGTCATACAAAAATTTATCGAATCGTCGTGAAATTTCACGAGGGTTCGGGGATTCGATTTCGAGCCGGGGCATTGAAAGTAGAGGAGATTGATAAGGCAGAAATTTCTCGTTCTCTTCCACAATTCAATCCCTCCTTGCTAACTGAAGATTTACGTCGCATCACGGAGACAATCCGGAAAGAAGGTCACCAGATACAACCTCTTTTCAAAGTAGACGAAGCGAAACTTGCCGAGCTAAATGCTTCGGGAGAAAGACAATCTGGACATCGGTTGGCTGATCTCAGGTTGTATTATGAGATTACTCACCCAGTAAAGGGGGCGACATACAACAGCGTGGTTAATATGTTAACTGATCTTAACAGACTCAAGTCTGTAGAGATTGCATACGCTGAACCGATTCCTGAACTTGCTGTTGTATCATACTCTGTAAAAGAGGTATCACCTGCTGACTTTACACCAACACCTAACTTTGAGGAGATGCAAGCTTATCTGGATTCTCCTCCTTTCGGTATAGGGGCCCGTGATTGTGCGTGGACTGTTCAGGGTGGACGGGGTAGCGGTGTGAAGATTGTTGATGTCGAAGTTGGGTGGAATACAACCCATGAGGATCTGCCCGCTTTGTTTTTCACTCATGGAACACCGGTCTCATGGGGGATCAATCACGGTACGGCTGTTTTGGGAGAGATAGCCGCTGTAAACAATGGTTTTGGCATTACGGGTATCATCAGTAATGCGAAAGTGGGTTACGCAAGTGCATGTTCTCCGCAATATGGAGATAATTGTTTCCCTGAAGATGAAGAAGAGACGGATTTTAACGTAGCCAACGCGATTTTGGAAGCCGCCAATGGGGTTGGGGAGGGCGGTATTGTCCTAATTGAGTTGGAATTTCCGGGACCTAAGAATAGCTCTCCTTGCACCTGTAATAAAGAACAGTGTGGTGACTTACCAGTGGAATACTGGCCGGCATCTTTTGATGCCATCCATCACGCCACCACAAATGGGGTGACAGTGGTTGAAGCGGGAGGTAATGGATCATCAAATCTTGATGATCCCGTTTATGACGGCTGTTTTGACAGACAGGTACGAGATTCTGGCGCTATTCTGGTTGCGGCAACTGATGAGCCAACGTTGGGGGTTCCAGCATGCTGGACAAATTGGGGAAGTCGTATTGATGTCCATGGGTGGGGATCCAATGTGACTACCCTTGCTTACGGAACCTTGTTCAATGGCGGGGATAACGATGAAAATCGCTATTACATTGCTAACTTTGGGGGGACTTCCAGTGCATCACCCATTGTGGTTGGTGCCGCTGGGAGCGCACAAGGCGTTGCGATGGCACGACATGGGCAGCCACTGGAACCTTTGCATTTACGTGAATTACTTGTTAGCACCGGGACACCTCAACCACAACCCATTAATAAAAAAATAGGGCCCTTACCCAATCTCTGTAATTTGATTCCTCAAATAGAGAAGGGGGCGGTTGATTAAACAAACAGCTTGCTGACTACTTACTACTGGAACTAAAATAGAACAAAGCCTGAGAGGCTATTATTATTAATTACATTGTAGCTTCTCGCAGAGCTTCGTTTTCTTAGTTGTTTCGTTCATCATTCCGTAGTGATGAACGAAACACCGACTGCCGCAAAATTTAGAGGCAAGAGTTGTTGTTAAAAATTTTGTCGAAGGCGTGCCTCATTCCCGAAACCTCAAAAAGGGGTTTATGGATGGACACTAACTAGAAAGTCTGATTTAATTCATAAATCCTATTGTGAATAATTAGACTTTATTTATATTTGTTGAAATTTAAGGAGAGCAAGTAAAAATGATCTCAGTTTCCGGTTACCAAATAACCGAACAACTGCATGAAAGCGCTAACTCGTATATCTATCGCGCACGTCGGCTCTCCGACAATCAAGCCGTTGTTCTGAAAATCCTGAAACAAGACTATCCGCCCCCGGAAAAAATCGCGTGGTTCAAACGGGAATACGAAACCACCCACAACTTGAACGATATCAAAGGGGTGGTGGATGTCCACGGCCTAGAAAGCGACCAAAATCGCTATTTCATCATACTGGAATATTTTGGGGCCACCTCTGTTGATCGCTTAAAATTGGCTGGGCAAATGCCGTTAACGGACTTTTTGACGCTGGCTATTTCCGTGACGGAGATTTTAGGCCAACTGCATCAACGCTATCTGATTCATAAGGACATCAATCCGTCAAACATTCTCCTGAATAGCACCACCAAGCAACTCAAACTGATTGACTTTGGTATTTCAACGGTGCTGTCCCGCGAAAACGCGACCTTTAGCAATCCTAACCTGTTAGAAGGGACGTTGGCCTATCTTTCCCCAGAACAAACCGGCCGAATGAACCGCGCCATAGATTACCGAACCGACTTTTATTCCCTCGGTGTCACGTTCTATGAATTACTAACCGGTCAATTACCCTTTCCGATGCCAGACGCGCTGGAAGTCGTGCATTGTCATATCGCCAGACAACCGGTACCACCACACACCATCAAACCTGATATTCCTCAACCCATTTCAGACGTGGTGATGAAATTGATGGCGAAAAATGCCGAAGATCGTTACCAATCCACCTACGGATTAAAAGCCGACTTGGAGGAATGTCTACGGCAATGGCAAACGGCCGGGCAAATTGAACTGTTCCCACTCGCTCGTGCCGATGTGTCGGATCGATTTGAAATACCCCAAAAACTCTATGGACGTAAAGAGCAAATTGCTACCTTGATGGCGGGTGCTGAACGAGTTAGCCAAGGCACCAGTGAAATGATGCTGGTGGCCGGTTATTCCGGCATCGGCAAGTCCGCCCTGGTGCAGGAAATCTATAAGCCCTTGACACGCCAGCGTGGCCACTTTATTGCAGGGAAATTTGACCAATTTCAGCGCGATATTCCGTACGCGTCGATCATCCAAGCCTTTCAGTCATTAATGCGCCAATTGCTGACCGAAAGTGAAGCCGCTATCGCCACTTGGCGGCAAAAACTGGTTAAAGCCTTGGGGTCAAATGGACAGGTCATCATTGAAGTCATCCCCGAAGTGGAACGCATTATTGGCCCACAACCGGCTATTCCAACCCTTGGCCCAACCGAAGCCCAAAACCGCTTTAATCTCGTTTTTCAAAACGTCATCAACGTGTTTACCCAACCAGAACATCCGTTGGTCATGTTCTTGGACGATTTACAATGGGCCGATGGTGCCTCACTGAAATTGATTCAACTCTTAATAACGGCACCGGAGAGTCACTATCTCTTTTTAATGGGGGCCTATCGGGACAACGAAGTGTCGCTAGGGCATCCGCTGATGCTGACATTGGAGGACATCAAAAAGGCGAATGCCACCGTTAATCAGATTACGCTGTCACCATTAACCTTAGCACACCTTACCCAGTTGCTGACCGATATTTTCCATTGTCAGCCCAAGGCCGTTAAACCACTCGCTGAATTGGTGCTGACCAAAACGGGTGGTAATCCCTTTTTCGTCAATGAGTTTTTAAAATCTCTGTATGCCGAGGCCTTAGTCACGTTTGATTATCAACAAGGTCACTGGCAATGGGACTTGGCGAAAATTCAAGCGCAACAAATCACCGATAATGTGGTGGCATTGATGGCGGACAAAATCCAAAAATTGCCGTCAGCAACGCAAGCCGTGTTGAAGTTAGCCGCTTGTATGGGCCACCAATTTGAGTTGGAACGGCTGGCGATGGTGTCCGAACAATCACCACGAAACACGGCAACGGAGTTGTGGGCTGCAATCGCTGAGGGCTTTGTGTTACCCCAAAGCGATGCTTACAAATTAATGGAACTGGAGGTGGAAGGTCTGTCAGAGCAGGTAGCGGCTTCCTACAAATTTGCCCATGACCGAATTCAGCAAGCCGTTTATTCGCTCATTGCGGAGGCCGATAAACCTGCGGTGCATTGGCGGGTAGGACAACTGTTACTGCAAAATACGCCGTCCAAGGAACTTGACCAAAAACTCTTTGAAGTTGTCAATCAATTAAACCAAGGCCAAACGTTAATTGAGCAACCCACAGAACGGGAGAATTTGGCCCACTTAAATCTTCGGGCTGGCAAAAAAGCCAAAGCCTCGACCGCCTATCAACCGGCATTCAATTATTTGCAAGTCGGCCTCAACCTCTTAGAGGAAAATCACTGGCAGCTGCAATATGATCAGGCCCTGGAACTCTATTTAGAAGCAGCTGAAGTGGCCTATCTCAGCACCCACTTTGAGGAGATGGCGCGTCTAACGGCGAGCGTTCAACAGAACGCTAAAACTCTGCTTGACCAAATCAAGGCGTATGAGCTTAAAATCCAGTCAGACATCTCTCAATTCCAGATGCAATCTGCGATAGATACTGGGGTGGATGTTCTAGAAAAACTGGGCATCTCTCTGTCTAAAACCCATGGAAACATCACTATTTTAGTTGATAACATTCAGAAAACCTTGGCTGATACTAACCAACAGATTGAGGATTTAGTCAATTTGCCCGTCATGAGTGATCCATACAAACTAGCCGCTATTCGGGTGTTACTGGTGCTTATGCCAGCTTCAATTATTGCGAATCCGGCGTTAGTTCCACCAGTGGCATTTAATATGGTTAATCTCTCTATCAAATATGGAAATCCACCCACAGCGGCCGGGGTATACGCGAATTATAGCCTGTTATTGTGTGGGACAGGATATATTGATTCTGGTTATCGATTTTGTAAATTAGCCCTATGGTTCGTAGATAAATGTGATATCCCAGAAATTAAAGCTCAAATTTTACTTCTCTGCTACGCATTTGTCATGCATTGGAAAGAACCCCTACGAAACACCATAGAGCCATTGTTAGAGGGCGCTAATAGTGGACTGGAAACGGGCAATATTGAGTTTGCTTCCTATGATGTTCTCAGCTATTGTGAACACCTTTTTTTTACCGGAACTTCTCTTGAATCGGTTGAACAGAAATATGTTCAATACACAGATTTAATTGTTAATACCAAACAGCAATATTCTATTTATTACATCAATATTGAGAGACAAACAGTCTTAAATTTGCAAGGAAAATCAGCAGATAAATGCCGTTTAGTCGCTGAGGGTTTTAATGAATCCGAATTTTTGCCGATTCTTCTTGAAAAGAATAACCAGCCTTTATTGTTCATTGCCTATTTTGCTAAAACCCTTCTGCCGTATTTTTTTAAAGATTATGCACAGGCAGTTGAAAATGCTCGGTTTGGGGAAAAATATGGCAAAACTATCGGTGGAATGCAAATTTTTGCCCAGCACAATTTTTACTATTCCCTTGCCTTGCTCGCCCACTATCATGAGGCTGATGCCAGTGAACAAACCCAATACTTTACCGAACTGGAAGCCAATCAACAGAAAATGAAGCTTTGGGCTTCTCATGCGCCGGTCAATTATCAGCACAAGTACGATCTTATCGAGGCCGAAAAAGCGCGTGTGTTGGGGAAGGTGTTGGAAGCGATGGCACTTTATGATAAGGCCATTCAAGGTTCGCGGGAACATCCCTATCCCCATGAAGAAGCATTGGCGTATGAACGGGCGGCCGAATTCTATCTGGCGTTGGGCAGAGAAGAGTTTGCCCAACTCTATCTGAAAAAGGCACATTATGCTTATGTTCAGTGGGGAGCAACCGCTAAGGTTCAAGACTTGGAGGCCGAATATCCACACTTACTGTCTCAACCCATTAGCACTTCTAGCAATGATCGTCTTTCTAGCACGACGATAACCGGCACTAGCTCTGGCGAGGTACTGGATTTAGCCACGGTGATGAAAGCCTCGCAAGCCATTTCTGGCGAAATGGTGCTGGATAAGTTACTGAAAAACTTGATGAAAACCGTTATTGAGAATGCTGGCGCTCAAAAAGGCTTTTTGATTCTTAAAAACGCTGAGGGCGAGTGGGTGATTGAGGCCGAAGGCGTGGTCGATTCAGATGACGTCACGACGCGGCAATCTGTTCCGATTGACTCGGAAGAACTGTCGGCCGCGATTGTGAACTATGTAGCTCGTACTCAAGAATCGGTCGTCTTAAATGATGCCGTCAACGAAGGTGAATTCACCGCCGATACCTACATTATCGCCCAGCAGCCCAAATCGCTGCTTTGCACGCCACTGCTTAACCAAGGAAAACTCAGCGGCATCCTGTACCTCGAAAACAACCTCACCACAGGGGCCTTTACCGCCGACCGCTTGGACGTCTTGCAACTGCTGTCTTCTCAGGCCGCCATCTCTATCGACAACGCCAAACTCTACACCGAGATGGCCGAACTCAATGATGAGCTAAAAGAAATGGATCGGCTCAAGGACGATTTTTTAGCCAATACCTCCCATGAGCTTCGCACCCCGCTCAATGGCATTATCGGCATTACCCAATCCCTACTGGACGGGGCCGGTGGGCCGTTGACGGACGAGCAAATCACCAATCTTTCTATGGTCGTTTCCAGCGGCAAGCGGCTGGACACCCTTGTTAACTATATACTCGACTTCTCTAAACTGAGAAGACAGGAAATAGAATTGCAACGAAAACCGGTGGATTTCCGGCAACTCACCCAACTGGTTATGACGCTGTCCCAGCCGCTACTCAGTGGCAAACCGCTCGAACTGAAAAACGAAGTTGCCGAAGACTTACCGCCGGTTTATGGCGACGAGAATCGCTTACAACAAATCATGCACAACTTGGTGGGTAACGCTATCAAGTTTACCGCCAAGGGCTTGGTGACTGTGTCTGCGGCCGTCAAAGAGGATAGAGTCGAAATCACCGTCGCCGACACCGGCATTGGTATCCCCGAAGACAAATTTGACGACATCTTCAAATCCTTTGAACAAGTGGACGCGTCCACGGCCCGTGAATACGGTGGCACCGGCCTTGGGCTGTCCATCACCAAACAACTGGTAGAACTACACGGCGGCACCCTCAGCGTGGCCTCCGAATTAGGCCAAGGTTCCCAATTCACGTTCACGTTGCCGAAAAGTACCGAGGCCGTTATGCCAACCGCACTCACCGAATCCGTCACCAAAGTGCGAGAGGATGAACTCTCACAGCGTGTGGCAGCGCAACCGTTGGCGGCCGAAGGCGACTACACCATTCTGGCGGTAGACGATGATCCAGTCAATCTACAAGTGGTTAGCAACCTGCTGTCCTTAGAAAACTACGCCATCCAACAAGCCAACGGTGGGGCTGAAACCTTAGCCATGATTGAAAGTGGGCCACGACCCGATCTGATTCTGCTCGATATTATGATGCCGAAAATCTCTGGCTATGAAGTCTGCGAAAAGTTGCGCGAACAGTATTCGGCCACCGAACTGCCCATTATGCTGTTGACAGCCAAAAATCAAGTGTCCGATTTGGTAGAAGGCATGAATGTCGGCGCCAATGATTATATCACCAAGCCGGTGTCTAAGAATGAACTGCTGGCACGCATCAAAACCCATATCAACCTCAGCCGCCTGAGAACCGAAAATATCCGCCTCAGTGCCGAACTGGATGTAGCTCGCCAACTGCAACTAATGCTGTTACCTTCCGAACAGGAACTCAATCAAGTTGCCGGCCTAGAGATTGCTGGCTTTATGGAACCGGCCGATGAAGTCGGTGGCGACTACTACGACGTGCTAGTCTCCAACGACCGCATCAAACTGGGCATTGGCGACGTGACGGGGCATGGCTTGGAAAGCGGCATTTTAGCCATTATGGTACAAACCGCCGTGCGGACGCTGCTAGAACACGGTGAAACCGATCCAGTGAAGTTCTTAAGTACCATCAACCGCACCATTTACGAAAACGTCGAGCGGATGAAGGTTGAGAAAAACATGACGTTGTCCTTGTTGGAATACGCTGAAGGTGGCAAGCTGAAACTGAGCGGGCAACATGAAGATATTATCTTAGTGCAAAACGGCGAACTGGAATTGATAGATACCTTTGACTTAGGCTTTCCGGTTGGGCTAGAAGAAGATATAACTGATTTTGTGTCCGAAAAGGAAATCACCCTCAACCCAGGCGACGTTGCCGTGTTCTACACCGATGGCATTACCGAAGCCTTCAATATGGAAAAGAAGGAATACCAGATTGAGCGACTCTGTGAAGTCGTCAAGCAAAACTGGCAACTCACTGCCAATGAGATTAAACAAGCCGTGATTGACGACGTGCGGCAGTATATTGGCAAACAGCAAGTGTTTGATGATATTACGTTGTTGGTATTGAAACAGCAGTAATAACAACTACAAGGATTCGTTATAAGAAAGGATTAAAAAGCAACTACAGGCCGATTCGTTATAATAAAGCAACTACAGGGATTCGTTATAATAACGGATTAAAAAGCAACTACAGGGATTCGTTATAATAACGGATTAAAAAGCAACTACAGGGATTCGTTATAAGAACGGATAAAGCAATAACTACAGGGATTTTTTAGAATTAAACCTCCAAGGTTTTGGAAACAAGGTTTTGAAAACCTTGGCGGTAGTCCTTCACGAATTTGTTATTGAGTCTGCCAATGTGGTGGCATAAGGAAATGATTTTAATGTTCTGAAAATACAGAAATTCCCTTAACGGAACAAACTTATGACTCGCTACAAGCGATTACCAAGCAAACGGGAAAAACCTCAGAAGAACTCATCATCGAAGCGATAGTCTCATACCAAGCGATTTTAATTGAGACTGATGTTTTGATTGATTATACGGAACGTACATTTGGAGCCCAAACCTGAAGGTTTGGACGTGCCAAAGCTAAAGCTTTGGACTCCATCTGCCACGCGTTTTTGGGGCCATGTTGTCATTTTATTCAAATCAGATTTCAAAGAAATCATCAAAACGACTCAGTTTGCAACAAGCTATGCGAATTAAGGTTCTCAAATCAATAACTTATAAAAACATCCTCATTGACCGTGATTTTATAAGTTTTAACCGACAGAAAAACCTAATTCGTTTATCCGCGTAATTCGTTGTACTAGACAAACATCAAAACGACTCAGTTTGCAACAAGCTATGCGAATTAAGGCTTAAATTGAATCTTCTCAAATCAATAACTTATAAAAACATCCTCATTGACCGTGATTTTATAAGTTTTAACCGACAGAAAAACCTAATTCGTTTAGTAGCAATATTCGTTGTACTAGACAAACATCAAAACGACTCAGTTTGCAACAAGCTATGCGAATTAAGGTTCTAAAATCAATAACTTATAAAAACATCCTCATTGACCGTGATTTTATAAGTTTTAACCGACAGAAAAACCTAATTCGTTTAGTAGCAATATTCGTTGTACTAGACAAACATCAAAACGACTCAGTTTGCAACGAGCGAGTCACGCGTTTTTGGGGCCATATTGTCATTTGATTCAAATCCGTTTTCAAAGAAATCCTATTTTTTTAAAAATCGGATTTCTAAAACAAACAAGATTACCATTTAAGGAGTTGGGAAATGATTTCTAAAGCACTTAAAAAAGTCGTTCATATTATTTTGAGAGTCCACCGATAAATTTTTCAAGAAAGTCCAAGCCCTCAGAAACTTCAAAAATTGTGTTATTACGCACAAGGACTCTACATGGCTACCCATAACGGCGCCAAATTATTTGACGAAGATTTTGAAGCATGGACATTCGGCCCCGTTATTCGTAACTTATATAATGAATATAAGCATTATGCGTGGAAAAGCATAGCAGACGAAGTTGAATTACCAGACATCGAAGCCGAAAAATTCGAGTGTCTCAAAACGATTGTTGAAAGTTATGGACGATATGACGGTGCGGCTTTAATGACGATGACACATCGCGAAGAACCTTGGTTAAAAGCTAGAAAAGGACTAGCTGAAATAGAAGGCTCAAATCAATTAATAGTCAAAGACTCAATGAAAACGTTCTTTGAACGGAAATTGGCCGCTTATAGAGACTTACAATATGACTAAAAAGACATTTTCAAATATCGTCAAAAATCTGGCACAAGAGTCTCATAATAAAGCAACAAGCAACAAACTCAGAATCTCTTTTGAATTTATTGATTGGGAATCAGAAGAATTTTTTGTCCACGGATTAACAAAAAAATATTATGAACAACTATTTGATGCGTTTGGTGATATAACAAAATCCACTGCTGACGACATTAAGCAACAGACGCACCCACGATTGAAGCCCAAATACATTAATTGGAAAGGTGATAGTACCATTACAAAACGAGCCTTCCCAGATAAAAACTGATTCCACAATGTGGCAATAATGAAGAGGAATTACAAAAACAGTTTGAGGAAATGACAAGAGATTCTTTTGAACTCAGGGTGGCGAAAGGATATGGAAGACTTCACGGCTTTCTCTTTGATGAGACGTTTTATATTGTCTGGTTTGATCCAGCTCATAACCTTTTCCCGGGCAAAGATGATAAGGGAAGAACTCAAAAAATAAAACTTCCGGAAGAAATTGCCGTTGTAAAAACTTTTTCTCCAAAAGAAATTAATAGAATCAAGCAATTGAATAGCTCTCTTTATGCAGAAAATCAGAAAATTAAAAACGAAAATAAAGCGTTAATGGAAATGCTTGAAATAAAAACGAATCCTTCAATTTAACTAATACTTGATAATAAAATTTTACACGCTCGCCAGTAACTTGAGCTACTGACTAAGAGCTATTAGCAAAGTTTCAGGAAATCGCTCGGCGAATGCACGAAACAACAGTCAACGGATTTTTTATGAATTTCAAGTATAACCAATGCAACACCTTTCCAAACATGATGAGATAAGATGAAATATTAATAACATGGCAACAATAACTGAATTAAGAACTCTAGCAAGGGCACGTCTGAAAGAGGCACAAATTTTGTTTCTAGCAAAACGGTATGATGCGGCCACCTATTTAGGCGGTTATGCCGTTGAACTGGCTTTAAAAGCCAGAATTTGCAAAACGTTAGGATGGACGAATTTTCCAGAAACCAATAAGGAATTTCTACGATTGACTTGTGAAATTGCTGAAAAGTCTCAAAAAAGTAAACGATTTCGTAAATTATATGATATAACCCCCAATGATTTTTGTGGAGTGTACGAAAAGTATTTTCAAAATCCTAGATTTTTGAAAGTACATGAGTTAGAAACCTTACTAAAATTTTCAGGTATTGCGAAAAAAGTTAAAGTTCATTATCATAATGAATGGACATCAGTTTCCAACGAATGGCGTTCAGAAAACCGTTACCGAAAAGTGGGTACAGAAACCAAACAAACGGCACAAGAGATGCTTGGTGCTGTCAAGAAATTATTGACAATCTTATGAACGAAAATCACACACTGTTAGAAAAGTACGCGACGATAGCGCAGACGATTACCGTCGATAAAGGCCCATTTAAATTATTTGCGCTTTTTAAACGAGAATATTTTCCTTGGGAATGGGATGTAGTACTTTCGGCACCGTGGTTGCCGGGAGACAAAAAAAGGGACGCTTATCGATTTATTTTCGACAAGATTCGTGTGATATTGAATCATGAGGAATTTATTAATATCTCAAAATTGGTTTTGCTCGATATCAATGAACCTTTTGTCAAAGAACTTCAAAGCTTTCTTGAGGAACATCATAATCCCAAAACGTTGGCAAATATTGAAATAAATGGCGTGGAAATCAGAGAAGGACTTATGATTATCTCCCCAGTAAGTCCTCTTCAACAAGAAATTTTGCCGGATTCCCCAGAACTGTTGACTAAAGCCTCGCGATGGATTCGTAAAGCAGCCACCCAAGGAGACAGTGAAGCACAATATACCCTTGGACTGATGTACTTAAAAGGTGAAGGCGTCAAAAAAAATGTGCGCCTTGCCAAAAAGTGGTTTCGTCAAGCCGCCGCACAGGGACATGCACCGGCACAACAAAAGGCCCAATTAATAGTTAATGATTAATTGTTAATTCTCCTTCGGGGAGGCCTAATTAATAAACATTTGGAATCCAACCCTTCATATTTGGACGAACGAAGGAATCCAACCCTTCAGGTTTGGACGAGCGATGCCACGCGTTTTTGGGGCCATGTTGTCACCTGATTCAAATCAGATTTCAAACAACTCATCAAAACGACTCAGTTTGCAACAAGCTATGCGAATTAAGGCTTAAATTGAATCTTCTCAAATCAATAACTTATAAAAACATCGTCATTGACCGTGATTTTATAAGTTTTAACGGACAGAAAAACCTAATTCCTTTATCCGAATTCGTTGTACTAGACAAACATCAAAACGACTCAGTTTGAAACAAGCTATGCGAATTAAGGCTTAAATTGAATCTTCTCAAATCAATAACTTATAAAAACATCGTCATTGACCGTGATTTTATAAGTTTTAACCGACAGAAAAACCTAATTCGTTTATCCGAATTCGTTGTACTAGACAAACATCAAAACGACTCAGTTTGCAACAAGCTATGCGAATTAAGGTTCTAAAATCAATAACTTATAAAAACATCCTCATTGACCATGATTTTATAAGTTTTAACCGACAAAAAAACCTAATTCGTTTATCCGAATTCGTTGTACTAGACAAACATCAAAACGACTCAGTTTGCAACGAGCTATGCGAATTAAGGCTTAAATTGAATCTTCTCAAATCAATAACTTATAAAAACATCCTCATTGACCGTGATTTTATTTTTCAATTTTCATTCTTAATTACAACGACACTTCGTTCTGGAACGCCAATGACGGGTATAAACAAATTGTTCTTTTGATGCTCGAAAAGAGAACGAGGGCAGCTTGATTTGATATCTTCAAGAAAGTTGTCTTCACACACATGGATTTTAACGGACAGAAAAACATAATTCGTTTAGTAGCAATATTCGTTGTACTAGACAAACATCAAAACGACTCAGTTTGCAACGAGCTATAAATATTCAGATAATTAATTTAGTCTCCTTTAGGAGACAGTAGCTCTCAGCTGAAGCCCTCAGAAACTTCAAAAATTGTGTTATTACGCACAAGGACTCTACATGGCTACCCATAACGGTGCCAAATTATTTGACGAAGATTTTGAAGCCTGGACATTCGGCCCCGTTATTCGTAACTTATATAATGAATATAAGCATTATGCGTGGGAACGCATTGAAGATGAAGTTGAATCACCAGACATCGAAGCCGAAAAATTCGACTGTCTTAAAACGATTGTTGAAAGTTATGGACGATATGACGGTGCGGCTTTAATGACGATGACACATCGCGAAGAACCTTGGTTAAAAGCTAGAAAAGGACTACCTGAAATAGAAGGTTCAAATCAATTAATAGTCAAAGACTCAATGAAAACGTTCTTTGAACGGAAATTGGCCGCTTATAGAGACTTACAATATGACTAAATTTTCAAATATCGTCAAGAATCTGGCAGATGAAATATGCCAAAGCAGCAAGCTTTGGACTCCATCTGCAAAACGGATTTATAGTAAAATATTGAAAAAGTTAGGCTATCAATTTCAGAACCTGGCCCACTTTTTTCAAACCGAAAAGCGTTATAAATATATATTAGGGTTTTTTAGAATTAAACCTCCAAGGTTTTGGAAACAAGGTTTTTAAAACCTTGGCGGTAGTCCTTCACGAATTTGTTATTGAGTCTGCCAATGTGGCATAAGGAAATGATTTTAATGCTCTGAAAAAGGAGTCAGTTATGATTAATACACAAATTATTCTAACGGAACAAACTTATGACTCGCTACAAGCGATTACCAAGCAAACGGGAAAAACTTGCGAGCCGCCCGATGAATGTGGAAAGATCGTCAAGATTTACCTGACTTTGAACAAATACGTCGCTCGTGGGAGCGTTTAAATGTGGAGAATCGGCTAAATTAAACCTCCAAGGTTTTGGAAAGCTTGGAGGTTTTTTTTGTACCCACAAACTGCACTTGTTCTTATACATAAGTTTTAAAATAATTGATTTTTATGGATTTTAAAGAGTAGGCCCCACGTTGGGGAGCCATTAAAAATATCCGTTTATTTCGCGTATCCGTTGTACTTATCAGGAATACACCCGGTATCCAAAAGACTTATGTATAACGATGAGCAAACTGCAAGGGTTATTTGCTTACGAAAGGATAAAACAGCAAAACGGATTTATAGTAAAATCATAAAAAAGCGAGGCTATCAATTTCAGAACATGGCCCACTTTTTTCAGGCAAAAAATTCACCGGCCAAAAATCCGATTTTTTCAAAGGATTTTTCAAAACAACTCAAAGTCTGTAGGATAAGTGGGATACTTTTACCCATTATCATTTACTATTAATCATTTACCATTTTTCAATGACCAATATGGAACAACTCACAGTCACTGGCCGTCATTTAAATAAAACCTATCAACAAGGCCAAGTCAGTATTCCCGCCTTAGTTGATGTCAGTTTAGATATACCCAAAGGCGATTTTGTCTGCCTGTCAGGGCCGTCAGGCTCAGGCAAAACAACCTTGCTCAATATTCTCAGTGGCTTGGACACCCCCACCCATGGCGAAATCGAAATTGATGGGCAACGAGTGGACAAAATGAGTAAAGCCGACTTGGCCGACATGCGTCTGTCTAAAATCGGCTTTGTCTTTCAAGCCTATAATTTAATCCCCGTCCTCAGCGCCCAAGAGAATGTCGAATTTGTGATGCAATTACAAGGCGTTAGCAGCGCTGAACGCGCCAAAAAGGCCCGTGCCATTATCAAAGAAGTCGGGCTAGAGGGACTAGAAAACCGCCGTCCGGGCGACTTATCGGGTGGACAACAACAACGAGTTGCGGTGGCCCGCGCCATTGTTTCTGAGCCGAGCTTGATTTTGGCCGACGAACCGACGGCCAATTTAGATTCTCACACCGCCGAATCTTTAATGGAACTATTACGCACCATGAACGAAGAACATGGCGTAACGTTTTTGTTTTCCACCCATGACAAATTAGTCATGGATTACTCCAAACGCCTAATTAAATTGCACGATGGCCGTATTGAAAGTGATAATCTAAACAGTGATCAGTTATCAGTTATCAGTGATCAGGCGTCCAAACTTTAGTTTGGTAAGTTTAGCAGGAGTCCAAACTTTAGTTTGGCAAGTTTAGCAGGAGTCCAAACTTTAGTTTGGCAGTCGTCCAAACTTTAGTTTGGCAGGAGTCAGGAGTCCAAACTTTAGTTTGGCAAGTTTTTAGAGTGCTAAAAATCCGATGTCTTGAAGACATCGGATTTTTTGAAAGAATTTTGGTAAAGTCTATTAAACGTCCAAAGCTGAAGCTTTGGACTCCATCCATTGAAAGTGATAGTTATGTTTAAAGTTGAAGTGTCCAAAGTTGAAGCTTTGGACTCCATGCAAAGCATTGTATATTTATTGGGTGGCTTACTTGTCTTGTGCAGTAGCATTGTTGCGGCTGACGAGTGGTCTTTTGATGGACATATCAAATACCATATCGCGGCCACCCACTATGAAAGTGATAACATCATCGCCCAATATGGGGAACAGTCGCCGGTGGATAATTCCATTGATTTTCGTTTGATGACCGAAAATAATTGGGGTGCGTGGGACACTAAAATCCACTATGAAATCTTAGCCCTCTACGGCGATACGCCTGAAACACAACAAGCGTTGGCCGCTACCGGCTTGGATGCCGCCAGCTTCGGTTTACCCAAAGATGATCGCCGGTTGTTTAATTTAACAGGTGAGTGGGGCGATGATGACAAACTAGACGCGGTACACCGTTTAGATCGATTGTACCTTGGCTACAATGGCGAAGAACTGGTGATTCGTGTTGGCCGCCAAACCGTCAGTTGGGGCAACGGCCTTATTTTCCATCCGCTTGATATCTTTAGCCCTTTTTCGCCCACCGATATCGACAAAGACTACAAAACGGGCGATGACATGCTCTATGGACAATGGCTATTTGAGAATGGTAACGATATCCAGATGATTCTACTACCGCGCCGCAATCCTGAAACCGATGAGGTTGAAAGCGAACAAAGTAGCCTAGCCCTCAAATATCGCGGCCGCTACCAAGATAAATGGGATTATGATTTACTGGCAGCGCGTCATTTCGATGAAAACGTGCTTGGGCTAGGGCTAAGCAGAGATGTTTGGGAGGCCATCTGGCGTTTCGATATCAGCGCCACTCGTTTGAAAGAAGGTGGCACGGCCGTCTCTTTAGTCACTAATATGGACTACTCATGGGAGTGGTTTGAGCATAACTTTTACGGCTATCTCGAATACTTCCGCAACGGCGTCGGCGAAACTGAACCTGCCAATTACCTGACTGCTGACACCGCCTTACAAAAACGCGTCCAACGCGGCGAAGTTTATACGCGAAGCCGCGATTATCTTGGTAGCGGTGTACGAATCGAACTAACACCCTTATTTAACTTATACAGCAGCTGGATTGGCAACTTACACGACAACAGCGGTATTTTTCAAATACGCGGCATTTACGACTGGGCGGAAAACCTACAACTGGTAGGCTGGCTAGATTTACCTTATGGAAACAAGGACACAGAATTTGGCGGCCTTGAAGTTGGAGAAAGCAGCCAATACCTTGCACCGGGGCATAGAATCTACCTCCGCCTGAGCTATTATTTTTAAACCATTATCAAATATATGATTCTAAAGTTATCCGGAGTCCAAGATTTATCCGGAGTCCAAGATTTATCTTGACTGCCAAACTAAAGTTTGGACTCCTTGCCAAACTAAAGTTTGGACTCCTTGCCAAACTAAAGTTTGGACTCCTTGTTAGGCGATGAATCGCCTACTACTAACCAACTAACAAAAGCAACTGCAACAACGTTGGGTGGTACAAAAGAACGTTTTTAGTTAAAGGGCATTGACTCTTGGAACTCGCTGCCCAAAGCCGTTTCCGTTAGGCAATCTGGTCTTGTTTGGCTTGTTCAGTGAAGCCATGCCTGGCCATTTTCACCACCCAGCTTTAAACTTCGCCATAATGCCAGCCTTCTTTCAACCACCGCCCTATCAACAACGGACACTGCTCTGGTTGTTCTTTAAACAATATCTTGCCGGCTTCTACAATATCGTCTAACATGATTTTATCCCGTTGCCAGTCAACAACGCGGAAATTCAGCACACCCTTTTGGCGCGTCCCCAAAACTTCTCCCGGCCCTCGGATGTCTAAATCGCGTTGTGCAATCACAAAACCGTCGTGATTGTCGCGGATGGTGGCGAGGCGGGATTTGGCAATTTCTGATAAAGGCGGTTGATAGAGCAAGACACAATAACTTTGTAACGCGCCGCGGCCGACACGGCCTCGTAATTGATGCAGTTGTGCTAATCCCAGTCGCTCGGCATTTTCAATGATCATCAAACTGGCGTTAGGGACATCCACACCGACTTCAATCACCGTCGTTGCCACTAATAGATCTATCTGCTTGGCCTGAAATTTTTCCATAACGTGTTCTTTTTCTTTAGATTTTATGCGTCCGTGGACGAGGCCAATCTGTAGATTTGGCAACGCATTTCGCAATTGCTCGGCCGTGTCTTCGGCCGCCTGAAATTGCATCGTTTCGGATTCTTCTATTAAAGTACACACCCAATAGGCTTGACGGTCTTCGTGTTGACACACCTGATTAATTCGTGCCATGATTTCCTCACGGCGCGTATTGGGAATAATGACGGTATTAACGGGAGAGCGTCCGGGTGGCAATTCGTCGATGATAGAGGTATCTAAATCCGCATAAGCCGTCATTGCCAACGTGCGCGGAATTGGGGTAGCCGTCATAATCAATTGATGGGGATAGAGGCCTTTTTTACTGCCCTTGTTACGCAAAGCTAACCGTTGATGTACGCCAAAACGGTGTTGTTCATCAACAATCACCAAGCCTAACTTGGCGAACTCAACCTCTTTTTGAAATAGGGCATGAGTGCCTACAACTAATTGCGCTTGCCCGGAGGCGATCTTTTCTAAGGCTTGCTCACGTTTTTTCTTAGTTAAACTACTCGTCAACCAAGAAACTTCAATTTGCAATGGCTCAAGCCATTGCATAAACGTGCGTTTGTGCTGCTCCGAGAGCAATTCGGTGGGTGCCATCACGGCGACTTGATACTCGGATTCAATGGCTTGCAAGGCACTGATGGCGGCGACTATGGTTTTGCCAGAGCCGACATCGCCTTGCAAAAGGCGTTGCGTGGGATGCGTTGCGCGTAAATCGGCGGCAATTTCGACCACTACCCGTTGTTGAGCTTTGGTGAGTTTAAAGGGCAATTGTGCTAACAAGGTTTGAGTTAATTGCCCGGCATTATCCAAGCCGGGAGCATTGTGACTGCGGGCACGTTGTTTTACAGCATATAAACTCAAGTGATAAGCCAACAACTCTTCAAAAGCCAGCCGTCGCTGGGCGGGATGTTTAGCTTCTCGCAAGGCTTTGAGAGAGACATCGGGCGGTGGATAGTGCAAAATCTGTAAAGCCTCTACCAAAGGCAATAAGTTAAACTGTTTGCGTACCGTCTCCGGGATATAATCAACAATCTCATGTTTTTGAAATATTTGCTTGATGAGAGAATGGAATAGCGATTGATTTAAATTGCTCTTGCTGGGATATATTGGTGTCAAGTGTTCTTCTAACAACGGCGCTGAACTTGGGGAGTCAATACATTCATATTGTGGATGCACCAATTCAAAACTCTGAAAACCTTGGCGCACTTCACCAAAGCAGCGCAACTGAACACCCGGTTTTAATTGTTCTCGTTGCGACGAGTAAAAGTTAAAGAATCTGAGCATGACGGTGCCAGTGCCGTCACTGAACGTACAGACTAAAGTGCGCCGTTTACCGAATTTTACTTGAGCGTCTTGGATAGTGCCTTCAATCAGCACATTCTCTGATATTTTCAAGTCGGCTATCGGCTTAATCTGTGTGCGATCTTCATAGCGCAATGGTAGGTGAAATAGCACGTCTTCTATGGTATGTATGCCCAGACGTGCTAATTGATCGGCGACTGGTTTGCCGACACCGTGCAGAGTGGTTACAGGTGTAGTCATCTGGTTATTCAAAGAAAAATGAGAACGGATTCGCGGCAAAATATACTGATAGTATAACGGATACGCTTTCCGAAACGGATGTTTTATCGGCTTCATTTTCGGATTGAAAGTCAATAAAAATAACCAAACGGGTCAATTTTTATTTTCACCCGCATCTGTACATTCCGTATAATTCAAGAAAAAAAATTTGCCGCGAACGGAGAAAGGGGAATGGACAAACTAACAATAATTTCTAGACTTTGCACCATCACAAATTGCGCTTTTGTCATTTCGACAGATACGAAATCTGGTTTTCATGGCTCAATTTCTCGCGGCGTGAGACATGACAAAAAACTCAAGGATGTGTCTAGTATATCTATATGATGTCCTACGCGAAAGCTGATGACGACAAAGTTGGGCTGGCTTCAGTCCAAACCTTTAGGTTTGGAGTTAAAAATGGGTAATGTGCTCTAAAGGTTTTCTGTTGACTACAACCTTTACCAATTACTTGGGGTGGTGAAAAAGAGGTTCCGAAGGCGCATAAACGTGATCCAATTTTTATTCCGCTGGATTTAATTATTACTAAAAAATGACTAAAAAACAATGAGTTACTTATGTTTTTTTAGTTAACAATTAGTTATTAACGACGCTTCGCGTAGTTACTTCGTTTCACAATTTTCACCACCCCACCAATTACCCATTAGCAATTACCGATTAGCAAAAGGCTGAGTATAAACAACAATTCCCAGTTTTTCCAGCCCCTTTCCCCTATACCCTTTAACCTGATTGAGGTTGGTTTATAGTAATCAATTTATTAACTGATGTTACGCACTCAGCTTCCACAAGCCTTGGGATAAATCCCAAGGCTAAAAGCGTTAGGAACCTCTAGCCTCCTAAAACCAACTATAGACGTTCAGAAAAATATTTAGGGCAAAACCGTAAAGCGTTTCCAAAACGCTTTACGGTTTCTAACTGAAATTTGTTATCTGAAAAACTAGAAATTATTTATCTGAAAAACGATATTAGTCGGCTTTAGCCTCCTGTCCGCTCTTAGCCTTGGGATTTATCCCAAGGCTTGGAAGTTCAGTGCGTAACATCAGTTATTAATAAATTCTAACAAAAGCTAACAACAGACACTCTAAAAAGTTGACAAACTGTCGTTGCTAAGATAACATGCCCGGCGGAACATTCATTGTTCTAAAGCGGCAGGTATCTGGTTCAGTGCTCACCCTGGAGTACGGGTTTTACCTGAGACTTACAATCTATCAATTTGCTTTTCCCCAAGCGAATTCAGATTGTATAAAGCGGCTATCTCCCATTTTCGGTACGCGATTAGTAGATTCACCCACTCTTAGGAGTGCTATTGTTAACTTTTGTTAACATAAATGAATCGGCAATACTAAAATGGCATCCATTTCCACCGCCACGCCTTTAGGCAAAGCCGCCACACCGACGGCCGCTCGTGCTGGATAAGGCAGCTGAAAATATTCCGCCATGATTTCATTCACTAACGCAAAATGACTTAAGTCAGTCAAAAATATATTGAGTTTGACAATATCCGCCAAGTCGCCACCGGCCGCTTGCGCTACCGCTCGCAGATTGGTAAACACTTGACGAATCTGTGCGGCCATGTCGCCGCTGTGCAACTCCATGCTATCGGGTACTAAAGGAATTTGCCCAGAAAGATAAACGGTGTTATCGACTTTGACAGCTTGTGAATAGGTACCTATCGCTTGCGGAGCGTTAGGTGTATTGATGACATCAAAAGGCATAAACTTCTCCGGTAGGGGCCGGCAACGTTGTTGCCCACCATCGTCGTCTAAAAACGTTCTGTATGGATTTATTCGTTACGATATGGCATTGATTCGTAGAGGGCCGATTACGCTACGCTAATCGGCCCCCTTTTCGATGCCTTGGTAAGGAAAATTTATTTTAACCCAAGTTGCTACTCATCAATAACTGATTGATTTCATTATTCTCAACCCACTCGACGTGATGAGCAACATCGTTTGTAAAGCGTTGATTGACAAGATATTCAAAATATTTTATTGAATTATAGGTGGCAATTTAGGTTATTTTATGAAACTATAGACTATAAACGGTTAGAGTTTGGACTAAAAACACAGCCTTGATCACAAAATATTGCGTTGCCATTTATAGTGTTCCAGAAAAATAACTTGGAAAACACATCCTCGTAAAGCTAAACATCGGATGTGTTAATAAGAAAATGACTAATTACTAAACCATAAACAAATAAACTAAAGAGAGAGACCAAAAAATGGCACGTCTTACTGTAGAAGATTGTTTAGAGCATGTTGATAACCGTTTCAATCTCGTGTTACTTGCAAGTAAACGCGCCCGTCAAATCGCCATGGGCGCTGCCCCTTTAGTGCCTCCTGAAAACGATAAACCGACAGTCGTCGCATTGCGAGAAATTGCCGCCGGCAAACTCACGCAAGCCAATGTTGAGAAACTTCTCGCAAACCCAACCTATAAGTGAAGTGCCGTTATGCCCGTTCCGCTAGACACCCCTGACCGATTAGCAAGTGATCTGTGTGAGTTGCTTGAAACTTATCTCCCGGCCCAACAGGTCAAAGAGGTTTCTTGTGCTTATATATTCAGCGCCCAAGCCCACGAAGGCCAAATGCGGAAAACGGGCGAACCTTATATCGTTCACCCCTTGGCTGCGGCGCATATTTTAGGTCAAATGCACATGGATGCTCAAACACTGTGCGCCGCACTTTTACATGATGTCATTGAAGATACAAAAATATCCAAGGAAAAACTGGTCTGCGAGTTTGGCGAGCCGGTGGCCGAGTTAGTTGATGGTGTCAGCAAATTGTCTTCGATGCAATTTGAAACCCGTGAACAAGCGCAGGCTGCCAGTTTTCGCAAAATGCTACTGGCGATGAGCCGCGATATTCGTGTCATTATCGTCAAACTGGCTGATCGCTTGCACAATATGCGGACGTTGGGAGCGATGAAGCTGGCCTCACGGCGACGTATCGCCCGCGAAACCTTGGAAATCTATGCACCGATTGCCCACCGCTTGGGCATGAATACCGTGCGTATCGAACTGGAAGAACTGAGCTTTGCCGCGCTCTATCCAATGCGCTACCAAGTCTTGGCGCACCATCTCAAAAAAGTGTACCGCAAGCGTGCCGACATTTTCCGCACCCTTAAAACCACTATTTCCGAATGTCTCGCCCAGATGGATATCAATGCCCAAGTACACAGGCGCGACAAACATTCATACAGTCTCTATTACAAAATGCGCGAAAAAAAGGGGGCAACCTCGGTTGACAAGAGAAAAACCTTTTCCCAAGTCGCCAACCTCTGTGCATTACGAATTATTGTCGATACTGTCGATGACTGTTACCGTGTGCTTGGGGTAATACACCGTCTCTATAAACCGATATGCGAACGCTTTAAAGATTATATCGCTATTCCTAAAATCAATGGCTATCAATCCCTACATACGGTGTTATTTAGCCATCACGGGTTATTGATCGAAATTCAAATTCGTACCGCTGACATGCACGAACTGGCGGAAAAGGGTATTACGGCACATGGCTTGTATCAATTAGGCAAGGAATCAGATTCAAAAGAAGACGCGACTAATCACCTTGCCCACCAACGCGCCAGAGAATGGTTACGCGGTTTGCTGGAGATGCAAAAAAGTGCCAGCGATTCGCTGGAATTTTTAGAGCATGTCAAAACGGATTTGTTTCCCGAAGAAGTCTATGTCTTCACGCCCAAGGGCAAAATCATGCAATTACCTAAAGATGCAACCGCCATTGATTTTGCTTATGCGATACATAGCAACGTGGGCAACCAGTGCATTGCCGTTAAAGTTGATAATCAATATATTCCCCTCTCTACGCCATTATTCAGTGGTCAAACTGTAGAAGTATTGACAGCAACATGGACACGGCCTAATCCAAGTTGGTTAAATTTTGCCGTCAGTGCCCGCGCCCGTAGTTACATTCGGCACTTTTTGAAAAATCTCCAATACGACGAAGCAGTGCGTTTGGGTAAACGCATGTTGGATAAAGAATTGGCAGTCTATTGCTTATCTGTGGACAAACTGAGCGAAGAACAACGCGCCCAGTTGTTGGAAACCTTTAAAGTCGATAGCCTAGACGCGCTGTTGGCCGAAATTGGTCTTGGCAACCGTATCGCGTTTATTGTCGCACATCAATTTGACCCGACGCCAGAAGCGTCAGTTAAGCCTCCTTCCGTCAATAATAAACCTAAACCTTTGATTATAAAAGGAACAGAAGGTATTTTAGTGAATTTTGCGCGTTGCTGTCGGCCTATACCTGGCGACGAGATTGTCGGCTTTGCCAGTGCCGGCCGAGGCCTTATTATTCATACCGCAGCCTGTAGACATGTTGGTGAATACCGTCATCAACCGGAAAAATTACTAGCGGTGGAATGGGAAGCCGGGATTTCTGGCGAATTTATAGTCGATATTTGCGTTGAAGTGCATGATCGACGCGGTGTTTTAGCCACCGTCGCAGCCGGCATCACCAATATGGGCAGTAATATCAAACTGGTTTCCAATGAAAACCGTGACGGACACAGTACACTGACGTTTTGTCTCTCGGTGCGAAACCGAGTTCACCTCGCCGCTGTCATGCGACACCTGCGGCGATTAGAGAATGTGACTCGTATTCAGCGTAGCAAAAACTAAGGAACAACTTTTGGGTGAGACACGATATGGCATTGAGGTGAAACCTGGGGAAGACAAAGAGGGGCCACAACCCCGAAGGGGTTGAATATGAATAGCCCCAGGTGAAACCTGGGGAAGACAAAGAGGGGCCACAACCCCGAAGGGGTTGAATATGAATAGCCCCAGGTGAAACCTGGGGTGGGGCAAAGAAGGGCCACAACCCCGAAGGGGTTGAATATGAATAGCCCCATGTGAAACCTCAATGCCATTAAGTTAAGATATAACCTATTGATTTTTAATCATTTTTTGTGTGTGTTAGGGTGGGGTACCCGGTTTTTGACTTTCAATAAAAACAATGACTTACGACCCCACCCCTCGATAAACATAAGGCACGACCGGGCGTTTTTTAATAAAAATATAGCAAAATCAAAGAGTTCCTTAACTTAATGGCATTGAGGTGAAACCTGGGGAAGACAAAGAGGGGCCACAACCCCGAAGGGGTTGAATATGAATAGCCCCAGGTGAAACCTAGGGAAGACAAAGAAGGGCCACAACCCCGAAGGGGTTGAATATGAATAGCCCCAGGTGAAACTAAGCAACAAAACACCTACAAAAAATATCAATAATGAAGCGCGATTGGGGGCCATAACTTAATTTGGAACCTTTCAAAATGTTTTATGGCCCTCAAATTAGATAGTTCAAATAACCCTAACATTTTTAGGCGATAAATCGCCTACTACAAACTACAAACTACAAACGATAAAATGTTTTGAAAAGGATATAATGTGGAAGAAATTTACGAACCGCTCAATAATTCTTTACAGCATGTCGGCTCTCTGATGGATGCCGCTGAAGCACATGGCATTTTATGTGGCTTATTATGTACTTCCCAACCGTTTGAATTAGACATGTGGTTTAGACACGTTTTCGGTGAAACAGCAGTTGAGGACGGTTTAGCTTCCGAATGTCAGCAACAATTGTTGCTGGTAAAAAACTACACCTTAGAACAATTAAATTCTCCTCAGTTTCAATTTGTGCCACTATTGCCCGGTGATGACATCCTTTTGTCAGAGCGCGTTCAAGCATTAGGCGGTTGGTGTGAAGGATTTTTGTTTGGGGTAGGACTGGCGGGCATTGAAATAGAATCTCTGCCCGATGATGCCAAAGAATTTATAAATGATGTCCTCTCTGTGTCACGAGTGGCACTCGCTGATGAGAGTGAAGAAAATGAAGACGATTATATCCAAGTTTTTGAATATATAAGAATTGGCGTAATAAGCTTCTATGAAGAAATGAGTCAAACGGACGGAGAATATGGACAACAGTGAATTTAAAAACCGCCGTCAAAAACTCATGGAGATTTTATGCGAAGAGAGCATGGCGATTTTACCGGCCGCCCCAGAGCAACTCCGCAGCCGTGATGTGTATTATCCTTATCGCCAAGACAGTGATTTTTACTATCTCACCGGTTTTCCTGAACCCCAAGCCCTTGCCGTCATCATTCCGCAACGCGAACAAGGACAATATATATTATTTTGCCGCGAAAATGACAAAAACCAAGAAACTTGGCATGGTAGCCGCGCCGGTTTAGAAGGCGCTTGTGAAATCTATGGTGCTGACGATGCGTTTCCCATCACTGATATTGATGACATCCTACCTGGTTTGATGGAAAGTTGCCATCGCTTGTACTATCCAATGGGCTACTATCAGGAATTTGACGATAAAATCATAGACTGGATGAATCAACTGAGAGGACTTGTCCGCTCTGGCGTGGTTGCCCCCACTGAAATGGTTGCGTTAGATTCTATTTTGCACGAAATGCGTTTGCATAAAAGCGAAGCAGAAATACAAGCCATTCGTGCTGCGGTTGACGTTGCCACCCGTGCCCATAAACGCGCCATGCGATTTTGTCGCCCCGGCTTGTATGAATACGAGCTAGAAGCCGAAATAGTCCATGAATTCTTGCGTAGTGGTTGCAGTTCTCCGGCGTTTCCTACCATTGTCGCCAGCGGTAAAAATGCTTGTACGTTTCACTACACTAAAAATAATCAAGTACTTGAAGACGGCGGCTTGGTGCTCATTGATGCTGGGGCCGAAGTTGATTATTATGTGTCTGATATTACTCGCACTTTTCCCATCAATGGGCATTTTACCAAGCCACAAAAAACCATTTATGAATTGGTACTCAAAGCCCAACGGGCGGCACTTTCTAAAATTTATCCGGGCAACAAATGGAATGAACCATACCAAGCGGCGGCCCTTGTTATCACGGAAGGACTCAAGGCGCTGGGCTTACTCGTCGGCAAATCGGATGTTTTGATAGAAGAAGAAGCGTACAAACGCTTTTATAGACAACCCCATATTGGTCACTGGCTAGGCATGGACGTACACGACGTAGGCTTCTATAAAGTTGATGAAACCTGGCGAGAATTAGAACCAGGCATGGTGATGACAGTCGAACCCGGTATCTACATCCCAGAAGCTGAAGACATCCTTGACGAATGGTGGAATATTTGCATACGCATAGAAGATAACGTATTAATAACAGAAGGAGGACACGAAGTACTAACAGCAGAATTGCCCAAGACGGTAGCAGAAATTGAAGCGTTCATGACCGAAAAAGGATAACATCATTGGAGTCCAAAGCACCTTTGGAGTCCAAAGCTTCAGCTTTGGCTGGCTACCTATCGGTAGAAAAGCGCCAGCAGTCAATTTTGAAATGATTTGATTTGCGGAGAAATATCGACTCAACCATAACGGCTTGTTCGATAAAGTTTAGGAATCGATGCCTAGCGCGAATGCCATTGGCGCTTGCAGTGGTGGTGGGAATGGGGCCGTGTTTTTGGGGAGAGTGGTATACTAATGAAAAATGAAAAATGAGAAAATGAAAAATGAAAAATGAAAAATGATTAAATTAATGATAAGTCGATAATTTGGCTAGGAATTTTCTTACCCGTTCCTGCATGTCATTTATCACGGATTTGAAGTACATTCCATATAAAAAAGCTCAATTACCAATCTACCACAGATTTGGCGAACGTGAATTAAAAAACGACGACTTCCCTATGGGGTACTGAAGGAGCCGCGCAAAATTTCAATCCTTGTTGCAGTGGAAATAAATACCCCGCGCAAGTCGGCAAAGCAAGTAAGCCACTTTTGTCTGCCGCGTTTGACCACTTCGCTACCAGAATTATTCTGGGTGGGACTCGAACCCACGTACTCTTAGAGAGCAGATTCACAGTATGTATGCTTTACGCATCAGGGCGCGGGGGCAAAACTTGTATTTCAATCCTTGTTGATTTCAATCCTTGTTGTAATGGATTTATGCGCCATCCGTCATGGCACGAAAAAATATAATCAAAATGCCGCGCAAGTCGAAAAAGCTTTATCATCTGTCGGGTGCTCTACCAACTGAGCTACGGGGGCATCGTTTTCACCCCCGATAGGATTCGAACCTATGACCATTCGATTAATAGTGTATGTAAGCTTTTTCAGTCAGGGCGCGGCGTAAACCTTTAATCAGACACCGCATCAGGCCTTACAATGAGGCCGATGGTTAATAACCAAACTTATTTTACAATGACTCATTCATTAAACACTCACACTTAACGCCAATCTTATTTTCAAGAACATAGCGACTTGTGGCTAAAGATTCGTTTTTCAAAGGCGAAAATGCCAAATAGATAATAAAAATGCCGCGCAAGTCGAAAAAGCTTTATAACATGGCGCTCTACCAACTGAGCTACGGGGGCATCGTTTTCACCCCCGATAGGAATCGAACCTACGACAACCCGATTAATAGTCGAAAATGTATGTACGCTTTCTCAGTCAGGGCGCGGCGTAAACCCTTTTATAAAGAACGTTGTAATAAATAGGCTTAACACAGGAACAAACAAAGATTTTGTGCACTTTTATAAAAACTGGGGCGTGCGAACAAAATCCGTTTATTCCCAAAATCCGTTGTACTATTACTATAGATGATTTTTTGGGATATGCCAATAGTCGGTCAAAAAAATCCGTCTGAAAAAATAGGAATTCTAAAGGAAGTTATACCGGACGTACTTCAAATCCCTGAAAATGACGAAGCCAACCTATCATTAAATTGACTGTAAAATGATCGACTTGCTTATGTAATAGCTTCATTTTTCATTTTACATTTTACATTTTTCATTAATTAACCGTACACCGCCTCTGGCCGTACAATGATGTCACCGCTAGGACGACGATCAACGACATAAGATTGGACACGATCCAATCCTATATCAAAGTGCCGGGCGACACGCGCCTTGATATCTGCATCACTACTGGTGCGAGTCACGCCCAGAACACGCGGGGTGAAATCGCTCGAACGGCCCTCAAAACGTACATGAACCATTTATCACCTCCTGTGTAGATAGCATTTCAGGTATTTAAAATTCGGTCAAATTTATCAGGTAGATAAATTTGGAGCGCGGTATTCTAACAAAGTTTTTTAAAAATGCAAATCTATTTTATAAAAAATTTGGCAATTTTTTTACTGAGTACAGCGACGCAAACGCGGATAAACGAATTTGGATTTGAACTGAGTACAACTAATTACTGAGTACAGCTAATTACTGAGTACAGCGAATTACGCGGATAAACGAATTACTGAGTACAACGAATTGCGCGGATAAACGAATTTGGACTTGGACTGAGTTCAATTCATTATTGCTGAGTACAACTAATTACGCGGATAAACGAATTTGGACTTGGACTGAGTACACTTAATTGAACAACACGTCGGCCGTCTTGAAGTCCTTTGGCAAGGCTAATCAAAACGAACGCCTGAGTTGTACTTACATCTGACTAGTACAACTGATTAGCGGATTTAACGGATTGTGGGCCATTCCGACTCATTGATAGATAAGTACTTAGGATAATCTCGCGTAGCGAATGACTACGTTTAGCGGATATCACTCAACGCCCGACTTAATTGGACAACACGTCGGCCGTCTTGATATCCTTTGGCAAGACTAATCGAAACGCCTGACTTAATTTCATCCTTTATTATAACGAATCCTTGTAGTTGCTTTTAACGAATCCTTGTAGTTGCTTTCATCCTTTATTATAACGAATCCTTGTAGTTGCTTTGGACAACACGTCGGCCGTCTTGATATCCTTTGGCAAGACTAATCGAAACGCCTGACTTAATTTCATCCTTTATTATAACGAATCCTTGTAGTTGCTTTTAACGAATCCTTGTAGTTGCTTTTAACGAATCCTTGTAGTTGCTTTCATCCTTTATTATAACGAATCCTTGTAGTTGCTTTGGACAACACGTCGGCCGCCTTGTTATCCTTTGGCAAGGCTAATCAAAATGGACAACACGTCGGCCGTCTCTCATCGTTATACACAAGTTTATTGGATACCTGGTGCATTCCTGATAAGTACAACTGATACTCGAATCGAAAAGAAGCTTTGCTAAATGATATTTCTAATGAAGCCCCGATATGGGACATAGCCTTTAAAAACCATTGAAATCAACTCGTTAAAAAATTATGTCTACCGATGAAGGTGAAACTTGTGGAACGGCCGTGGAGGGGGAGAATTAACAATTTGGACACTTATGGATAAAAGTAAGTACTACACAAAAGGAGGCGATAAAAATGCCCAACATAACCAATAAGATGGGGCGAGCGAAGCAAAGAACAACGAAGTTAAACCCTTCAGAGGCCACTTTTGAGGCCCAAAAAAGGGCCACGGAATCAGACACCAAAGCCGACGAGCGTGATTTCGGTCATGATGCGGCCACTTTTGAGACTCAAAAAAAGGCAACCGACTCAGACTTAGAAATCACGGCCGAAGTGTCTGCCTTTGAACAATGGCTTAAGGCCGATAAACAACAATACTATTGGGTTGCCAAAACAAGCTTGTTCCTAATTGTGGTGCTGCTATTTCCGCTGATGTTTGGTGGAGAATTATCGTGGTACAGTCTGCTTATTTTGTTAGGTGTACTGATGCTGCATGAATCGGGACACCTGTTAGGAATGCGACTGTTTGGTTATCGTGATTTATCACTCTTACTGATTCCACCGTTAGGAAAGGCCATTCCAGCCAACAAAGCAACCTCCGCCCAAAGACTCATGATTTATCTATTAGGCCCACTGCCAGGCCTAACACTGAGTTTTGTCGTATTGGGCATCACGGATAATCCGCTATGGTTTGAAATCGGTGTCATTGCCTTTGCGTTCAATTACTTAAGTTTGTTGCCAATGAAACCTTACGATGGCGGCTACATTATGGAAACTTTGCAACGGATACGCTTTCTCTCTTTTTTATTCGTAGTCGCCAGTATCCTGATTTTGACATGGGGCGTGTGGCTAGTAAAAAGTGCTATCTTAACTTTACTGATTCTGTTACTGAGTTTGAGTCTTGCCTTGCAGTGGCGTTGGAGTCAGGTAGCGGCCCAAATTGCCAAAACATTGCCCCGTGATGCAGATCGACAAACACGGTTACGTGCCATTTTACAAGTACTACGACAGCCACCTTTTCACAGAAAAACCATAGCGATGCGGTTTGACATGGCCAACAATCTCTTACAATACTTGGCCCAATCTGTTCCAACCGTCAAACTCTCAGTGGTTGGCGGAATGATTTACTTCGTTGTGTTAGCAACACCCGTTTATTTAGCCTATTCTCTACCCGGTTGGACAAAGTCGGATCCATTCGTTGCGCTGTTTAATAGAGGCACCACTTCTTGTCGATACCGCGAACCTGAACCTAACTGGGATGCTCAACTAAGCCAAGCGGAATCAGAAATAGCCCGTTGGGAAATTTTCATGGCGGCCGGCAACTGGCAACTTGAAGCAACCAATTACCGGAGAGCTTACCAGTATTATCAACGTGCTTTGAGTATTGCGGAACAGTTTCCTCAGACTGATGAACGCGTGATCGATACCTTGATACAATTAGCAGCCAGTGCTAATAATACCAAAAAAACCCAACAATATTACACCAAAGCCTTAAGTTTACTTGAACAACACCATAGCCCGAACCATCCGCGCATAGCAGACATTTTTGACCAATTGGTATGGGCACCGAATATCACGGCAACTGAGCAAATTGAACGACTGAAAACCGCGTTACGCATCCGCGCTCAACACGGATTAAGCCAAACGGCCAAAAACGCGGCCACTTGGAAAAGACTCGCCGATTTTTACAGACATGTTGAACGCTTGGCAGAAGCTGAACACTCACTACAACGTTCGTTATCTATTTATCAATCTCTGTCAGCGAAACAATACCCAAGTTATTTACTCAGTGGCGTGATTCACTCCCTTGCCACTTTATATTTAAACCAGCAGAGGCCCCAACAGGCTCAACACTTTTTGCAAAAGCATTTGGTGACACCGCAAAACCACTTTTCTGAAACTGAAACGGCTCGTTTATTCTCTTTATTGGGATGGGCTTATTTAGGACAAGACAAACTCGCCGAAGCTCAAGAAGCCATTAAACAATCCCTAACCTTACTTCAGCAGCAATGTGGCCGTTGTAATGGTGCCACCTTAGCTTATTGGTTAGATTTAGCTTACATTGAACTGCGTTCTCAGGACTTCAGTGCATTCAATCAGCATTTCGCTGAAATAGAACAAACTTACACCGAATACTACCAAAGCACTCTAACCGAATATGCCCACCAATTACAGACAACACTACAACAGACAGCCTCAAAAGTCTCAACTCGGCACTTGATAACACGCACAAAAGCACATTTAGAAGTGTTACAATACGCGCCTCCCAAGAAAGTCATTTAATGACACACACATAAATTACCTGATGAAAACGGATTTTTTTGAGACGTTATCAACGCGCCAACCCCAAAAGAGAATTAACAATTAACCATTAATCATTAATCATTAACTATTAATTAGGCACCAACCCCAAAAGAGAATTAACAATTAATCATTAATCATTAATCATTAATCATTAACTATTAATTACCGCTTGTTTGACCGTTATGGGCCCTCCGTTATCAGTCTAGCCATTTTAGGCGACGCTGAGAGCGATTGGCGCCCCAAAAAATATAGCTATGGATTAGCGGGTCTTAAAGATTTTGGAATGTCGTTCCGATTTCCCATTGTCAAACTGATAGACTATCGGAAAAAATGGAAGACACTCGAAAACTCCCAAAATCCCTTTGCCATTGTGGTACGAACCCACCTCAAAGGATTGGAAACGCGCCGTTCCGCCAAAAAACGGTTTGACGAGAAGAAGGAACTGTTTAAAGCCTTGCATGAGGCCAACTACAGCGAACAGCAAATACTTGATTTGTTTCGCTTTATGGATTGGGTATTAGGTTTACCCAAAAGATTAGAGCAACAATTTAACGACTTTGCAACGCAATATGAGGAGGACAAAAAAATGCCCTACATAACCAGTATCGAACGGCTTGGGATGGAAAAGGGTATCCAAGCAGGTGCTTTGCAAAAAGCACGGGAGTATGTACTTGAGATTTTGAAAGTCCGTTTTAAACGAGTGCCTCAATCGCTGACTAAACTCGTTCAAGCTATTGAGGATGAACACTATTTGTCAAAACTGCATAGAGAGGCCATTTTGGTTGATTCTCTCAAGTCTTTTAGACAAGTCGTTGAAAACGCCCAAAGCTAAAGTCAAATGTTGGGTGGGTAGAGCGAAGCTTCGCTTCCTTAGCGAAGCTAAACCCATCTATACTTAGCAGATATCCGGAGTCCAAACTTTAGTTTGGCAGGAGTCCAAACTTTAGTTTGGCAGGACTCAAACTTTAGCTTGGCAAAATAAGAATACGCGAGTCCCAGTATTTACCTAGATTTATTATGGTTATTGAAACGATTTGAGGGCCATAAAATACTTTGGAAGCTTTCAAATCAAGTGATGGCCCCCTGTCGCAGAGCGCCGGAGTCCAAACAGTCGTCCAGAGAACAGGAGTCCAAACCTTACCACCTATCAGTTATTTTTCATCACAACAGCATTGGAAATAGGTTAGCATTATTCGTTTATTTCTCAATTCGCTGTACTCTGGCTTTATTCGTTTATTTCTCAATTCGCTGTACTCTGGCTTTATTCGTTTATTTCTCAATTCGCTGTACTCTGGCTTTATTCGTTTATTTCACAATTCGTTGTACTTTCAATAAGTTTAGACTCTGTTGCCAAACTAAGGGCTTATCACCAATCACTTTAGTACAACGAATTTATAAATTAACGAATTAACCAAAAAATCACAAGAGGTATGACTAAAATGACTGACTTAATATTACCCGTACTCGCCGCACTTTTAATTGCCCTAGCCGTCATTAAACTTTTTCAGTCTAGCATCACTTGCTTACGGCTCATGAAAATTCCTCTAAAATCATGCACTAACACTCACTGGGTTAAACAAATTGATCGTTCAGACATTCCAATAGAAATAGAACAGATTCTTGCCAAAGCCGAAGCACCTTTAACCGCGTTGGGTTTTCATTATGCGTTTGCTGAACGGCTAGAAAGTTTTTCTACCAGCGATAAAGAACCGTTCTATTGTCATGTTTATTTTCATCCTGACACAAGTACTTATGCCAGTGTCTTACCTTCAGTGTTACCAGAAACAGGGCAACTCTATTCGGTCGAATTAACCACGTTTTTAAGCTCGTCCGAGATCATTACTACCATGAATGGTTTCTCTCACTACCAACTTTCAACACCCGCTTGGTATCATTGCCACGATCACTATGTTGCCACCTTGGAACAACAATGGCAAAATCATTGTCAAACCCTAAACAACACACCAATTCAACCAAAGCAACCCCGTGTTGATGACTACATAGCCATGCAAAACCGTTTTTATAACGAGCTATTAACAACATGGCGTGAAAAAGGTTGGTTAGTGGCAACCCGCGATAATCTCTGGCGTTATAGCTTCAGGGCTGCACTTAAATTAACCTTCAAAATTTCAAAAGGCCATCGAAAAATGCAATTAGTCCTCAAAAAGAACCGCCCAAAAACCACTGAGTCTGACATAAACACCCAAATAGCGACTGAAGTACAGGCCTTTGAACGCTTAGTGGCGGCTGAAAATAACCAACAACAATCAGGTTGGCTCGTCAAAACGCTGGTGTTTATGATCAGTGTACTCGCCTTTTCTGTGGCTTTTGGACTGGTTTTTTCATGGTACACGGTGTTGATTTTACTTGGTGTATTAATGGTGCATGAATTTGGACACCTGCTCGGAATGCGGCTGTTTGGTTATCGCGATCTCTTTATTTTATTTATTCCTCTACTTGGGGCCGTTGCTACTGGCAAGAAAGAAGAAGCCACGCCCACTCAAAAACTGATTGTTTATCTACTGGGGCCAGTGCCGGGCTTGGTATTTGGTTTAGTGGCCCTCCAATTAGGCCAACTCACCCATCATTCTCTGTGGATGGAAATCGGTTTAATCGCAGTGTTACTCAATTATTTTAATCTATTACCGATTACACCATTGGATGGTGGGCGCATTATGGAAACACTGTTCTTTGTGCGTTTTCCACGCGCCCAGTTTGTGTTTGTATTGGCCAGTATCCTGACACTGGCCGTCGGTGCCTGGTGGCTAGAAAGCATTGTACTCTCCATACTGGTTATCTTGCTCAGTTTTATTATCCCGGCGCAGTGGCGTTGGAGTCAGGCAGCAGCCCAGATTGCCAAAACCTTGCCCCGCGACGCAAATCGAGAAACGCGATTACGCCTGATTTTACAAACCTTGTCACAACCACCTAATCACCGACAAGCCTTTACAACGCGGTTTCATACTGCCAAAAGTCTGTTACAACATTTTTCTAATCCGTTACCGACGCTAAAAGTATCCGTACTCGGCGGACTGATTTATCTATTAATCCTAGGGATGCCAATTTATTTGGTCTTTAACCCGTTACCCAGTTGGTTAAATATTAACCCGTTGGTGGCCCTATTTGATACAACGGCCTGCGGAAAATACAGCGAAGAACCGGATTGGGAGGCGCAACTCAGCCAAGCAGATTCAGACGAGGCCCGCTGGGAAATATTAATGGAGGCAGGACACTGTCAACGTGAAGTCTGGGACTACCAGAAAGCACACCATTATTATCAACGCGCGATGCGTATTGCTGAGCAATTTCCTCGCTCTGATGAACGCGTAGTTGAGACGTTGGTACAATTAGCGGCCCATAGTGATAGCACAGAAGCGGCCCATCAATATTACAGCAACGCGTTAACACTGCTTGAACAACATCATGGCCCCAACCATCCGCGCATAGCAGACATCCTGGAAGCCGCCAGTCTGGAATTATCTGCTACCCCAGAAAAAAAGATTGAACAACTGAAAAGAGCCATACGCATTCGTGCTATTAATGGCTTAGAGCAAACAGCCAACAATGCGTTAACTTGGGAAAGACTGGCTTATAGTTACGCGCAAGCGGGACAAATAGAGGCGGCTAAACAAGCTTTGCAACGTTCTTTTGCTATTTCTGAACCCAATGAAGCAGCGAGTCGGCATTTATTAATGGCGATTGACTCATTAGCAACCTTCTATTTAAACCAGCAACAGCCCGATGGTGTTCAACAACTGTTAGAAAACCATTTGGTACCACCAGATCAGTTTAACAACCAAGACACAACCCACTTAGTCTATCTGTTAGGGTGGGCTTATCTGTTACAAGATCAACTCCCAAAGGCACGCGATGCGTTTGAAAAAGCCCTTGCCGGTGCGATACAACGGTGTGAAACCGCTGTAGGTTCTTCTATACGGTCTTATTTTAAGCCGAAAACCGGCTGTGATGCTTCGGGTTGGTATCTAACCGATTACTTGTTCAACTTAGCTTATGTTGAATTGCGACTCCAAAATATCGAAGCCCTAGACAGGTACGTTGATGAAATCAAACAGACTTATGAATATGACTATCAGTCTATGGCAAGCTATGCCGACTATTTACAGGGAGTGATCGCACAAAGCGATCAACCAAACAACAGTTGGTTGTTTAAACGTACAACCGCCCAATTGGAAGTTTATCAATATATTTTGTCAAAAGAACAATGAATGTTGTTCAACGTGAAAGCTTTGGGAACCAATAACTAGTGCAAGAAAGCGGAAGTACCACCTCAGCCAACAGCTAAAGCAGTTGTCTGAAAGCTAAAGTAGGCTAAAGCCTACTAAGAGCGTGTTTTAAAACTCTACTTAACTCATTGTTTTATAAGCAATAGACTATTTTATAAGTGATTGATTCTTGGAATTTTCAAACACGCTCTAACTCTCTTATAGTGCCCTTTAGGGTACTTAAGCTTTTAGACAACGGCTTTAGCCGTTGGCGTTGAGGTGATATGGAAACTTCCGCCTTAGTGTACTAGCTATTTTCGTTCCTAGGGAACGATCACGACTGGAGTGGTTCACTTGCACGAGCGATTTTCGTTCCACAACGCGCCGGCGTTGAAACGCATTTCCCAAGCGTGCATCTATTTCCGACGCGCATGCGTCATTCATTCTAAAAACAGGAAGCGCCTCTTGCAAAACGTTATTGACACTTGCCAAACTCAGAACGTTGCCAACAGTCTCTACAAGGATTGTTTCTAATACTCGATGATCAAGTTTTTTCGTGCGCCCAAACGCCCAAGGATTGTATATAAGAAAGGACTGATTCTAACGGATTTTGTTGATAGCTTATCAACACGCAAACCCCGAAGGGGTTGAATGTGAATAGCCCCAAGTGGAACATGGGGAAAGCAATATCAAAAAGGCCTCAACCCCGTAGGGGTTGAATGTGAATAGCCCCAGGTGGAACCTGGGGAAAGCAATATCAAAAAGGCCTCAACCCCGTAGGGGTTGAATGTGAATAGCCCCAGTGGAACCTAGGGAAAGCAATAAGGCTTCAACTCCAAAGGGGTTGAATGTAAATGGTAAGAATATTGATATAATATGAAAAAATTAGTTTTCAACAGTTATAATCAAAAAAATGATTTCTTCGCTTAGATAAGAGAATTAAAAAATTCGATAAAACTTTAGCTTTCCTTGGAAAATAAAATCGAAGTTAATTAACTATTCCCAAAGCAAATGCTTATTCAACGAAAAAACGAGAGTGATTTGAGGTTCTAAACTAAGTACCCGTGCAGGGAGTTAAAAAATAAACCTAACAAAAACAATTACTTTTGTATCCATAAACCTTTCAAACTTTTGCACGGCTACTTAAAATCCCTTCTTATATACAATCCTTGTAGTAGTTATTATTGTCAGACTAAAAACGTGATCATCGAGTAATAACTAAAGGATTAATAGTGTTATTAGGGCAACGCCGTATGGGCAAAACAGAAATCTTCAAACGTGTCGTGAACCGGTTGTTTTTTGAGCAAGATCATCAGGAACCAAAGGCGGTTGTACCCGTCTATTATTCTTTTCCAGAAGAAAAGCAGGTTCGGTGGGAGTTTTCGAGCCGATATGTGGAAAACTTTGTGCGCTGGTATGCCGCTTTTCGGCTCCGTGATCCGTCTTTGATTTCCAAATCAGGCATCCGCCGTCATGAGTTAGCCGATTATATCAAAGCCAATATGAAAGTCTCAAAACCCTTTGCCGGTGCGTTAAACTTTATACAGTGGCTTGAAGAAAAAGATGTCACGATTCCAGAAATGATGCGTTGTCTATTCCAAGGGAAGTTTCTGATCGTGAGGACAGCACTATCGCAATGTTTCTGGACGAATTTCAGAATACCCACCTACCACAGTATGACTTCCGAGTCGTGGGCTTTATGCAGGAAGCCGTTGAATCCAACACCTGTCCACATTTTGTGACAGGTTCAGCGATAGGAATTCTAACCTACATACTTGGCCGAGGGGCCTTGTACGGACGATTTATGAGTGAACCTATCGAAGCATTAACCGATTACTATGGTGAAGAATTGGCCCTACGCTCGGCCAGATATTATGGAGCCATCGTGGCCGATGAAATGGCCCCAATTGTTTCAGAACGCTGTGGCGGCAATCCCTTTTACATTTCTGCCGTGGTTCGACAAGCCGCCAGACAGAAAAAAGCCTTAAACAATGAAGAAAGCCTGAATGAAATGTTGGCTGTTGATCTCTCGTCCGGGTTTATCTGGGAAGAATTGAACGAACAAGTGACACGCTGGATAAACCGAATCAATGATCAAAGTATCACTAAATGGATTCTGTATCTCGCCGCCCTAGAAGAAGGCAAATGGATTGATTTGCCCAGAATACAGCGACAACTTCTGGAACGAGAAGGCCAAGAGGTTGAATTGGAAAGCATCAAAGACGTACTCATCAAACTTTCTCATGGCGATTTAATTGAATACAGTCAACTCGGCAACTGGTTCCGCAAAATAAAAGACCCTATTTTAAATGAGTTTCTAAAAGTGTGGGGCCGTATCAAGGTAGCGGGTGAAGCGGCCCGCGAAGTGAGGGATGAAATTCGTCTGAAATACCAGCGTTTACAGAAAAAATTTGCCGAACACAAGGGCTATCTGGCTGAAGTCTATCTGATTCAGATTCTCTGGAACAGTCAACGACAGGTTCTGCCAGGCAAGTATTTTCACTCCGTCGAGGATATTCAAGTCCCAGACCGTTTTAGTTATATAGAACACCGCGGACGGATGGGGATAGGTTTAGGCATGGAAGTTGATATTTATGCCGCCGCGGGGATAGAAGGTTGGATAGCCGAAAGCAAATGGTGGGAAGGGCGAAAGGTTGGTGTGAAAGTGGTTGAACAACTCCAGGAACAAGCACAAAAGCTCAAGGAAAAAAAGGATTTGGATATCCTGCGAGTCTGGCTATTTGCTTACGATGGCGTGACGGAAGATGCCGAAGTGTTGAGGCAAAAATACCAAATATTGTGGTCAACCCGAGCTGACTTGGATGCGTTATTGACACTTGCTAAACTCAGAACGTTGCCGAAATTGTCGCAAATAATAGTATAATGGTTTAGTCTCATTCTCGGATTAAATTGTAGGCACTACCAAGTTGTTGCTAAAAACTTGGTTTATTTCCAATAGCACTTGGAAAATCCTAACCCGTTTAGTTATTATCTATTTGATAAATAATTTTTTTTGAGTTAAGCAATTTTAATGCCAATAGTTTAACAGGCGCAAGCGTCGGATGGGGCGGGTCAACGAATCCTTCATAATCCAAAAACGGTGGGGTTCGCTCGCTCTACCCACCCTACGCTTTGGACGGAAACGCGCAACGAAAAACCCCAAAGCTAAAGCTTTGGACTCCAAGAGGATCACTATGTATTCTAAATCAATCAGATATTTGGTACCTATTATAGCTTGCGCTGCCATGCCGGTTGGATTGGCACTTGGGCTGGATGCCACCGCTCAAACATCGGTAACTCAGAAAAAGCAGGTAAAAGAGTATGTAGGCTCAAAAAAATGTGCCAAGTGCCATGAACAGCACTACGAAGGCTGGAAGTCTACCCTCCACACTAAGATGGAACAAAAAGTCATAGCAAGCGGTTTTGACCAAAATGTCTTTGGCGACTTTTCGAGTCATGATCCGTCATGATCCGTCATGATCCGTCATGATCCTGATCTCACCTTCACGTTGGATGAGGTAGACATGCTGGTAGGCAGCCGGTTCAAGCAGCGATATGCAAAAAAGATCGGTGACGACTACTATATGCTGCCCGCGCAGTGGAATGTCGAGACGATGGAGTGGGTACCATACAACCCCAAAAAGGATTGGTGGGCGGCCGAAAAAGGTCTCTATCCTAAGGAATGGCACAAACGCCCCAACTCCAAACTCTGTGAAGGCTGCCATACCACCGGGTTTGATATTCAAACCAAGAAACCAGTCGAACAGAATATCGCCTGTGAAGCCTGTCATGGGCCGGGCCGTCTTCATGCCAAAACTGAGGAAAATGCGGATATTATCAATCCCGCGAGACTCAGCCATGAACGCGGCAATATGATCTGTTTTCAGTGCCATATAAGAGGTAGGCCGCCCAAGGGTGAATTTGAAACTTACGCCTGGGCAGTTGGCTACAAACCCGGAGATGACTTGAGAAAGTACTGGGTTTACAGCAAGCCAAGCGGTAAAAATCAATACGGCCTTTGGGCCGATGGATACGCACGCAAGAATCGTGTTCAGGGCAATACCTTTATTCAAAGCAAGATGTACCACAAAGGCGTTCGGTGCTATACTTGCCACGATCCCCATGGTACCAGACATACCGCCTTTACGGTGAAATCAGCAGAGACCAACTCTCTTTGTCTTTCATGCCACGGCGAAAAGACTCAAAGTGCCGTCTTCAAGAACGACCTTTCAGAACACACGCATCACAACGCGACCAGTAGTGGCAGCAAATGTATAGAGTGCCACATGCCTAAGACGGGGAAAAATGCGGTAAAGTGGGATTCAAGAGACCATAGCTTTACATTCATCTCCCCGTTGTCAACCATCAGATTTGGCACCCCCAATGGATGCAACAACTGCCACACTGACAAAACGCCAGAATGGGCATTAAAAGAAGTCACAGATTGGACATTTCTCAAGTGAATTGTGAATTGTGAATTGTGAATTGTGAATTGCGAATTGTGAATGAAAAAAACGATGTCACGGTTTGGACATTTTTCATCTGAATAGCCCCAGGTGCAACCTCAATGCCATTAAGTTAAGATATAACCTATTGATTTTTAATCAAATTTTGTGTGTGTTAGGGTGGGGGAGCCGATTTTTTACTTTCAATAAAAACAATGACTTAGAACCCCACCCCCTATATAAAAACATGGCACGACTGCTCGCTATTTAATAAAAAGATAGCAAAATCAAATAGTTCCTTAACTTAATGGCATTGAGGTGCAACCTGGGGAAAAATTGCCCCCACGCCAACCCCGAAGGGGTTGCATAAGAATAGCCCCAGATGGAACCTCAATGCCATATCGTACCGCTTTTGGGTGAGGGCAACCATAAAGGATTGCCCCTACATTACATGACGGTTTGTAGGGGCAATCCCAAGGGGAAAACCCTTAACTTAATAGCATTGAGGTGAAACCTGGGGAACCAATCAACCCAACCGCACAACCCTGAAAGGGTTGAATGTGAATAGCCCCAGGTGAAACCTGGGGAAAAATTGGCCCCCCCACGCCAACCCCGAAGGGGTTGAATATGAATAGCCCCAAGGTGCAACCTGGGGAAAACTATAGCGAAACCCACCGTTTTGGTTTGGGAATTACTGGGATAAGTGACCAATTGCTCTGATATTAATTCGTTTATCCCCGTAATTAGTTGTACTTAATATCTAGCATGAGGTAATAATTATGAAATGGGTGAAAATACTTGGTTTTGCTCTATTGAACACGATACTTGGAGTTATCTTACTTTATACCCTAGCTTGGCTGCTTCACAAATATACCGGACAGTATTTGGATAGGGTGAATTTGAGTTCTATCGTGGCATACGGCGTGTCCGTTGCAACCGTCATTGGAATAAGTCTTCTCGAATCATGGAAGGCTCGCCTACCTTTCTGGAGGATCTTGATTGCAACGGTCGTTTTCTTAATACTTGCTGGCCTAATGTTGGCCCTTTTGTTTCTGTTCATTGCCGCAAGCATAGGAGTATAGGATAGAAGTGTTTCTAGGAGTCCAAGATTTATCTTGGACTTGGACTCCTACAGCTTTGGTTATAATTTTAGCATGAGGTAAAGGTAATAGTTATGAAATGGATAAAGATACTTGGATTTGCTCTGTTGAACGCGATACTTGGAATTATCTTATTTTTTAGTTTAGCTTGGCTCCTACCCAAATACACCGGACAGCAGTTGCAGTTGGGTAGTATTGATTTTTACTCTCTCGTGACATACGGCGTGCTGGCTGCAACCCTCATTGGAGCGTGTATTATCGAATATTGGAAGGCTCGCCTACCTTTCTGGGGGATATTGATTGCAACAGTCATCGCCTTCCCAACACTTTTTGGTCTAACGTTGGCCCTTTTGATTAGCCTATTGGCAACCTAACGCCGGATAGAAGTGTAGCCCACCGTTTCGCTATCGCGAACACCGTCACGGTTTTCTCGTTCCCAACCTCTGCTCAGGAGTCCAAGATTTATCTTGGACAAGTGCCACTCCTGTAGCTTTGGTTATAATTCAAGCATGAGGTAAAGGTAATAGTTATGAAATGGACAAAGATACTTGGATTTGCCCTGTTAAACGCAATACTTGGCGTTATCTTATTTTTTAGTTTCGCTTGGCTCCTATCCAAATACACTGGGCATTTTAGCTCTCTCGTGACATACGGCGTGCCGGTTGCAACTGTCATCGGAGCATGTATTATCGAATCTCGGAAGGCTCGCCTACCTTTCTGGGGGATATTGATTGCAACAGTTGTTTTACCAATGCTTGTTGCTCTAATGCTCATGTTTATGCTCATGCCAACCAGCCTAAAATAGAAGTGTAACCCACCGTTCGCGAACACGAAACCCACCGTCACGGTTTTTGTTTGGCTTTGGATTTATATAGGGGTTCAAATAAATCTGCTTGGAGAGAGTTGATAATTAGTAACCAATAATGTGAGATAATGTGAGCGAATGTGTCCAGCATGAGGATACTTTTAAGATGATCGTTTTAAGTCATAAAATTCAGATGTTAAATCCAACTTATAAGCCATCGGCAGTAGTACTTCCGCCAAGCTTGTGGAACAGCTCGTTTTGCATTTAATTGGGGTTTAGAAGAATGGAAAAAACAGTTTGATGCTGGTTTAAAGCCAACGGCATTAGAAATTAATAAAGCTTTTAATGCCAGAAAACATCTTGATTTTCCTTGGGTGTTTAATGTCACTAAGTGTGCCGCTGAGCAAGCATTTACTCCGGCAAGGCTCGGCATTTAAACGTTTTTTTAATAGGCAATGCAAATACCCAAAGTTTAAAAAGAAAGGTGTACGTGATTCCTTCTACTTGTCAAATGACCAAATCAAGGTGGCTGAGAACCGAATTAGGCTTCCAAAGCTGGGTTGGGTGAAATTAACAGAATCACTCCGTTTTTCTGGAAAAATTTTGTCAGCAACCGTTTCTCGCACGGCTAACAAATGGTTTGTAAGCATTAGCGTCCAGTTAGAAAAATCACCCGTTTTCGTCAGTGAGAACCAAACTGATGTTGTTGGTGTTGATTTAGGCGTGAAAAGTTTAGCGACCCTTTCTAACGGAGAAACGATAGAAGGTAGGAAGCCATTAAAAAAACTGAGCAGCCGTTTAGCCAGATTACTTAGGAAGCAAGCTTCATTAACTAAGGGGTCAAAACGCAACGACAGACAGAAGCTGAAAATATCAAAGCTTCATTACCGTATTCGTTGTATTCGTCAAGATAGCTTACATAAACTGACTCATCATCTTTGCCAAGACTTTAAGGTAATTTGCCTTGAGGATTTCCCTGGAAAAGGAATGTTGAAGAATCACAAACTTGCGAAGGCAATAAGTGAGATCATGGGTTTTTATGAATTCAAACGGCAAATTGAGTATAAGGCCATTCTCTTTGGAAATTGGATTTCGACTGTTTCAAAATGGTTTCCTTCTTCTAAAACGTGTTCTAACTGTGGATCAAAGAAAGACAAATTGAAGTTGTCTGAACGTTTTTACCATTGCGAAGCTTGTGGAATGAAAATAGACCGTGATTTAAATGCGGCAATCAACATTGAACGTGAAGGCATACGCCTTTTAGCTTAACGTTTTGAGTACCGGGGGCTAACCGGGAATTAACGCACGGGGACGTTTTTGGAAGTACTTCCAAAAGCAACCAGCTTGGATGAATCGTGAATTGAACCGTGAGCGATCACATTTGCTCACATATCAAGTAGCAGTAGAATTATTACCCCTGATAACTGATAACCAGTACAACTTCTTTCTGGATTTTACGGATTTTTACCGCTACAAAAAGGAGAAATAACCATGAAACCATTCGGCAGTGACACGAAACGGCATTTTAACCTAAAGGAGGCCGAAGAATTTAGGGAAAATTTTTTTGTACGCAAACGCCTCTTTGAAACGTCGGACATGCACTTTAATGTTTACTGCATAGCGCCGGGGCAAGAAAACCCACTTCACCGCCATCCAAACTCCGATGAAATCCTTTACTTTGTCGAAGGCACCGGCGAGTGTGTGGTTGGCGAAGAAACTTACCCGGTGAACAGCGGAGATCTGGTTTGGGTACCGAAAGACGTTCCCCACGCGATACACAACTTGCATGAGTCGGCCAATTTGGTGTGCATCCTTGCCCAATCACCGCTTCCATGTGAACATGTACCTGTTAAATGAAGCCATCTGGAGATCAATATGATGAAAAATGTGTACTGGATAATAGCCAGCCTTGCAGTGATTATTGGAAGCGCTATCTGGTGGATGACAACACCCCATATGCCTTCGGCAGAAGTTGTGGTTTACACCTCGGTGGATGACGTGTTTGCCCGCCCCATTGCCGAGCGATTTGAACAGCAAACAAACATCAAAGTGCGCCTTGTGCCTGACACCGAGGAAACCAAAAGTACCGGCCTACTGAACCGGCTGATCGCGGAGAAAAATAGACCACTGGCCGATGTTTTCTGGAGCGGCGATCCCGTTCGTGCGGCCATTCTCAAGGCCAAAGGCGTGTCAACGATCTATCGTTCACCACAAGCCGAGGGACTACCGAAGCGATTTTCCGATCCAGACGGACACTGGATCGGTTTCTCCGCCCGCGCCCGTGTGCTGATTTATAATCGTAACCTCGTGCCTGATGACAATAAACCCAATTCAATCATGGACTTACTTGATGAACGTTTCAAGGGTAAGGCCTGTATCGCTAATCCGCTTTTCGGCACCACCTCCATGCATGCAGCGGCACTCTTCGGGGGCCTTGGCGAAGCGAAAGCTAAGGCATTCTTTGAAGGGTTCGTGGCTAATGGTGGCAAAATCCTCTCCTCCAACGGGGAAGTGCGGCGCCGAGTTGCGGCCGGCGAATTTGCCGTCGGGATCACCGACACCGATGATGCCAACGTCGCCCGGCTGGAAGGAAAACCCATTGGGGTTGTTTTTCCTGATGCCGACGGAATGGGCACTCTGATCATCCCAAATTGTGCGGTACTCATCAAAGACGGGCCCAATCCCGAGGCCGGTCGTCGTTTCATTGATTACCTGCTTTTGGCCGAAACCGAGAAGGCACTTGCGGAAAGTGAAGCTGCCCAAATGCCACTCCGGCCCGGTGTACCTACGCCTGACAATGTGATATCTGTCGAGCAATTGAGGGCCATGTTGGTTGATTACGAAAAACTGTCAGGCCTCCTCGAAACACTCTCGAAAGGATATCTGAAAGCGTGGGTTGAGGAAAATTGAGAATGAAAAATGAAAAATGAAGAATGAACATTTTAGGCTAAAGTTTTTTGGAAAATTTCGCCTAAAAAAAACTTATAAAATCACTTTCAATCAATACGTTTTTATAAGTCATTGATTTCATAATATTCAATTCAACCCTTAATTCGCATACCTAATTTCTGGAGTTCTTCGCTAAAAATCCGATGTCTTTAAGACATCGGATTTTTTTAAAAAATGAATACAACAATTTCCTGCGCTTCACTGGAGCAACCCGGCAATTGGCGAATTGTCGGCGTTGTGCTGGTACTACTGGTAGTGACACTGCCGGCACTTCCTCTCCTGTGGCATACCATTACAACCACCGACGCGATGACTTGGCCCTTTAGCGGCACCTTCGGGAGTGTCTTAGGCAATAGCGTACTCGTCGCGCTGACTGTCGCCGCTGTGTCACTATTATTTGGGTTACCGGTCGGTGTGCTGGTTACTTTTTATGAGTTTCCGGGACGCAAAATACTCCTCGCGCTGGCAACGCTGCCTCTTCTAGTCCCATCCGTTCTCTGGGCCATTGGTTGGTCTGCACTCGTTGCTCGGTTGGCGCCCACAGCAACAGACTTCGTATCGGGTATCACTGGATGCGCCTTCGTCTTTTCCATGACGACAATTCCACTCGTCCTGCTGACCTCGTATGCGGCCACTATGGGCTTGTCTGCTTCTCAGGTAGACAGCGCACGTCTTGCCGGCGGAGAACGGCGCGTTTTTTGGTACGCCGCCAGACACGCGGCGATACCGGCCCTGTTGGCCGCGTTGCTTGGTGGTGTCTTGACGCTTTCCGACCCCGGCCCCGGCCAAATCCTTGGATTGCGGACGGCCGCCTCTGAAATTCTGATAAGCTTTTCGGCACTTTACGATTTTAGCCTCGCCGCCCAGCAGTGTGTCGCGTTAACCGCGCTGGTACTGATATTCGCCGCGCCGCTGGCGTATTTCGCCGGTTCACGGATAGCCAGCGGCATGCTGGCACGGCAAACACGCCGTCTGCGGCGCGTGCGGCATAAGACGATGGCGACTGCGACAATCGTGGTTTTGACAGCCTTTGTGCTGGTGGGCGTAATCACACCCATGTTGGGGTTGACATTGCCAGTGCGAGTGGACGGTGAGATGTTTCGCCGAGCACTCTCAGAATTGGGTCGTACCGCCGGCGACACCGTGCTATATGCAACCGGGGCCGGAGCAATTGCGGTGTTGCTGGGTTTCCTGTTGACCTTCTTTGTTGGTAGACAGGTTCGTCTTAAAACCGTCACCCTTGGCGCGGCCTTTGCCTTATTTTCCCTGCCTCCAGCACTGACATCGCTGGGACTTATCTACCTTGGCACCGATGCGCCCGCTTGGGCTGATCCTCTTTTCAGGAGCCGTCTGACAGTTTGCCTCGCGTTGGGCCTCCGCTTTTTTCCAGTTGCGGCAATACTCAGTATGCGAGCCTGGAATTCCGCCTCTACGTCGTGGGCACTGGCGGCTGGAATTCATGGTGTGCCGCTGATAACGTATCTTCGCCGAGTCGCACTACCGTTGGTACTCCCAACTGGCGCGGTAGCCATGCTCCTGATAGCCCTTCTCGCCACCGCCGACATTGGCACAGTATTACTTTTACATCCGCCAGGCGCCGGCTCCTTCCCACTGGCTATATTCACAGTGATGGCCAATGCCCCAGAATCACTCGTCGCGGCCCTGTGCCTACTCTATGTGATCGTGTCAGCAGGACTCGTCGCCCTCGTCTGGGCCGGAGGAAATCGCTTATGAATCAAGGCTTTGAACTACGCGCCGTCTCCAAAAACTATCACGAACACGTTGTCCTTTCAGAAGTCTCGCTCACCGTTCCCGTAGGGCAACACACCGCGATTCTTGGTACTTCTGGATGCGGCAAATCAACCGTGCTACGGATATTGAGTGGCCTTGATGCACCGTCAGGGGGAGAAGTGCTGTTAAACGGGGCGGTTATTTCTCAAGCCAACCGAGTCCTTGTTCCACCTCATCGCCGAGGTGTGGCGATGGTTTTTCAAGATTTAGCCTTGTGGCCTAACCTTTCGGTACTCGACAACGTTCTGCTTGGACAATCTGGCACCGGGCTGACGCGACGAGAAGCGCAAGTACGCGCTGGCGAAGCCTTGGCTTTATGCGGAATAGAGCCGCTCGCGAAACGTCAGCCGGGCGAACTGTCCGGCGGCCAACAACAGCGCGTTGCGCTGGCACGCTCACTGGCAACGCAGCCCACCTTTTTATTCCTTGATGAGCCGTTTTCTGGGCTTGACTTGGTCACAAAGACGATGCTGTTGAATGAGATATCGCTACTTGCCGAACAGCGGCAATTGACTATTGTGCTAGTGAGCCACGATCCGACAGAAGTGACGGCACTGTGCCGTTCAGCCGTTGTCCTCGATCTGGGCAAAGTCAAAGAAGCTGGCGAGTTAAGTGTGCTTATGCGCCAGCCGCGAACGGAAATACTTCGGGTTTTTCGAGATCACTTTTAGATGAGTACGACGGACGAGTACGACGGATAAGTACAACGAATGAGTGCTTTGATCTCAGAAAAAAACGAATAGAGTGTGCCTAACGGGGTTTGCAACTTTGTCCGAAAGGTTTTATCAGGCAAAAGGTTAAAAAAAACTGACGGCACCGGTTACAAACTTGCTCAGGCAGACAGAAAATAGGAACTCAGTAACGTAATATTTTAATAACAACAGTCATACTCAGGCTCACCATAGATAGAATGAATACGGGGAGTGTCGTATTGCACTTCTAAGTTTTTTATAATCTATTTCCCCGCTTCTACCTTACGTTTTAAAGTGTTCTGGCCTAAAATGACATTGTTAATGGTCACTCTACATCGTCCTATCTCCTGATTTTTGTTATCCTTATTATAATCGATATACACCTTGATGTAACGACACCATACCATCTTAGACTCGTGATTGTTGATATAAAACTGTATCAATTTTCGAGAAGGGTGAATCATAGGTGAAATGTCGATATTTTTTACCAAAACGGCATGGACAGGGACATACGCAGACTTTACTAGAACTAACATACGGAATACCGTGTCCACTCCCCCAATCCAGAAGAGCTTGAATATACTCAAGAAAAACTTCCAGGGGCGTTGCCCCTAGCTTTAATAATACGCCCTTTGGGGCTAGTAAAAAAACCGCAAAAAAAACAGTGCCCGATTTAAACGGCACATTGTCTTGAATAATATTAAAATTAAAATTAATACACACTTGGGATGATCCTTTCAAGGTACCGGGGCATCGACTATCCCCTTTTCTCAGATCGCAATCTAATCGGCTCGTGTATTGGTAAGGCACACTCGAAAGGCTTTACCTAGCATCGCGTCTCTACGAAGAGCGCCACAGCGAAAAGTGTGAGATTGGTTTTAGAAGATCGATCCCGCACTTGAAAATAATTATCTGAATATCTATATTGACAAAAAGCCCGTTGGGGGTTGAGACCCATACGTGCTAAACTAATAAAAATGTCTCTAAAATAAAATAGTTCCAAAACTCACAAAAGATAATTCATTTCCATCCTATCGGGATGAATTATTCGAGATAAGATAAAATCATTCCCTTTATGACGAGTGGTAATTATAACGTATTGATTTTAAGTTATTTTTTTTTAGCTTAACACATAAGGGTTGCCATCCCTAGGTTTTATCTCAATGCCATTCAGATCGACAGACAATGAGGTAACGATATGCTGATTAATTACATGAAAGCGGCACTACATCATGCCAAATACGAAATCTTGCCCGATGATGGAACCTTTTATGCGGAAATTCCTGAATGTCAAGGGGTATATGCTAACGCTGAAACGCTAGAAGTCTGTCGGGAACAATTGGAAGAAATACTTGAAGAATGGATTTTATTTCGGCTGAAAAACAATTTTCTATTGCCCGTGATTGATGGGATTGATTTAAATCTAAAGGAGGCTGCCTGATGCCTTTTTTTGGCCCAATTAGTCGTAAAGAACTCATCTACTATTTTAAAAAAAGGGGATTTGATGGGCCTTTTCCTGGTAGTAAACATCAATTTATGACAAAAGGCGACATCAGTTTACCAATCCCGAATCCCCATCAGGGTGATATTGGCAAAGAATTGCTTACTAGGATACTTAGACAAGCACGAATTCGTAAAGATGAATGGGAGAATTTATAGCTTTTGCACTCTTCCCCCTGGTGTTCGTTTTCTCGTTCCATAGCGAAGGCGCAATGCCATTAAGTTAACAAGGCAACCTACAGCTTATTGTTGAAGCCGAAAAATATTTAGTGGAACTTGATGAAATCAGTTGTTTATAACCTGAATCATTGTACAACCGGTAGTTGTGCAATGACAGAATGAGTCAAATCATTTCTAAGCCTTTGTCTAATAAAACCTGACCTGTTTTAAAAACAGGTCAGTTCCGTTTATTTATTTTGCACAATAAATGTGATCTGATGAGTCGTTTCATCCTGATGTGCGAGTCCTTCTTTAGTTTTTCAGATAAATAATTTCACAGCATTTCCACAATCCTCTCTGAAATTAGCTCACCCGCTTTCAACTCATTAGTTCGTCATGCTAAATAAACGGATATTTATAATGGATCACCAACGTGGAGCCTAATCGTTAAAAACAATAAAAATAAATTAGTTAAAAACTTATGTATAAGGATGAGAGGTTTTCCTTAAGCTATTCACATTCAAACCCTACGGGGTTGGGGCTATTCACTATTGGCTTTTTTGAAATTATTTTTCTGAACTTCTATATAAACAATCCTTGTAGTTAGTTATACAAACCTTCTCGATGCAATCCTTTTTTATATACAATCCTTGTAGTTAGTTATACAATCCTTGTAGTTAGTATTTTCAGTCTATAAATAAACAATGACAACTCATACACCCATCAATAGATGCGTTGGAGAACAGCGTGTTTTACTCTCCAACGTCAGTTGGCAAACGTTTTCAAATCTCCTAGACGAATTAGGTGAACATCGTTCCTCAAGACTAACCTATTACCAAGGAAGCTTAGAAATCATGGCACCCGCTTCAACTCATGAAAATGCCAATCGTATGCTCGAAGGATTAATTGTCGTCTTATTAGAAGAATTGGACTTGGAATTTAAACGAACCGGTTCTTTTACATGCCGACGCGATGATTTAGAACGAGGTGCCGAACCAGATTCCTGTTATTATATTCAACACGAGGCACAAGTCAGAGACAAGGAACCGATAGATTTAAACCGTGATCCGCCCCCAGACTTAGTAGTAGAAATCGAACATACCCAATCGGCTTTGCCTAAATTACAACTGTATGCCACGATGGGTGTGCCGGAATTTTGGCGTTATAATGGTGATGATCTTTACATTTATCAATTAGTTGAAGGCAACTATGCCCATTGTCAACACAGTCTGGCATTTGCACCAATCAACGTCACTGAAATCCCCCGTTTTTTACAACAAAGCAAACAGCATGGCGAACTCAAAATGACCAAAAACTTTCGCAAATGGGTGAGAAAACAACTTTAACATTTCGCCACCCCCGAATAAGGGCACTGGGATCGTTCAATGGGATAATCTTTACAAAACTTATCAAACAAAAATTAACAGGAAAACGACTTCAATCCACTGAAAATGTAAAGAAAGAGGTCAATAATAACGAAAAATAACTTGGTAGAATGTATAAGGATGGTAAGGGTAAAGAAAAACCGTGTTTGGGCAATGATAATGAACGCCACAGGTTCCACCTGTGGCTATTATCTCGCGTAGCGAGTTACTGCGTTTCACATTCAACCCCTATCGGGGTTGGCGCGATTTTACCCCTTCGGGATAAAGTTTTTGGATGCCCTGCCAAAGCTAAAGCTTTGGACTCCAAGTACATCGAATTGAGTATAAGATTACAACATGAAACTGACTCATATCACATTTGAAAACTATAAAGCTTTTCAATCCCCACAGGCGTTCAATATCAAACCGATTACGGTCATCATTGGCAAAAATAGTGCTGGAAAAAGTGTCATCTCAAGATTACCGGTATTATTAGCAAGAGCGCTATCCCCATTGGCGACTGATCCTGTTGAGGTTCAATTTGAAGATTTGGATTTTGGTGGCTCATTTAGGGATTTAATCCCTAACCGATTCGCTCATGGAAACCTTCGTTTTCAACTGGTATTTGAAGACGCTCAAAAAACACTCGATTTAGAAGTTGTCATTCAAAATGTGGCCGATTCTCCACTTCAAATCATCGCCCATTTTTTAATCAAATCTAATGAGGGTTTTTTACTGGAGTTGAATTGGAATATGGCCGAACCCTCCAATCCGTTTCAAACTTATCATGCTAATGGGGCCATTGACGGAGAAGTGATTGTACAGTTTAAAGGAATATTACCGGTTCGTATTATGAGGCCTACAGATGAAAGTCTTATCAACGATGCCCAATTAAAATCTCTTATCTATGAGATTTGGACGGCCACTGAATCTATAAACTATCTTGGGCCTTTTCGAGCACCACCGAAAAGAACCTACGTCCATAAAAGCAGCCAATTGACCAACATTGGGCATCAAGGTGAGGCTGCGCCTCATATTTTATGCATGAAGAGTTTGGTTGATGCTAAAAAGGCCCTTGTCGTTGGAAACGGGTTTGCAGAGAATTTAGGTGGGTGGAAATTAGAGATTTCAACACATCAGGAAGGGTTTGCCATTGTCTTAATAAGCCCAACAGATTCCAATGTCAAAATCAACTTAATGGATGTCGGGCTGGGAATCAATCAGGTGTTGCCCTTGGTGGTGAGAGGATTTTTAGGCTCTAAAAATACCAATGGCATCGACATCATAGAGCAACCCGAATTGCACCTCCACCCGGCCGCGCATGGCAACTTAGCGGAATTAATAGTGAATACTGCCAAACATGAAAATGGCCGCTTTATCATTGAGACACATTCTGAAAATTTCATTCTCAGAATAAGAAGATTGATAGCAGAAAGTCAACTTGATTGTCAAAATGTCATCATTTATTGGGTTAATAATGACGAGGATGCATGCACGACACTCAAACCCATTTCTATTGATAACGAAGGAGAAGTCGATTATTGGCCCAAGGGTGTTTTTACGGAAGACTACCAAGAATTAATTGCCATTAGAAAGGCCCAGAAAAATTCTTATTATAAGTAACCATGAAGCACATTTGTATTCTCCCGCTCACTTTATTTACCCCGAAGGGGTAAAATAGCGTCAACCCCGATAGGGGTTGAATGTAAATAGCCACAGGTGCAACCTGTGGAAAATGTGCCCCCGACGCGCCAACCCCGAAGGGGTTGAAAAGTCTGGTATTGATATAACCAATAAAATTCAAGCCGTTATACATTTCAACAGTTACAATCAAAAAATCTCATTCAAGCTTATGCCTAAAAACTCTTGACAGAGCCTGGCGGTTAACTGGCCTCAAAAACGACTTAAACCGTTTATTGATAAGGGTTTGAGCATGGCGGTTAACTTGGTAGAAGTCGTCCGGAGTCCAAGATTTATCTTGGACATCTAATTCCTCCGGAGTCCAATATTTATCTTGGACGTCTAATTGTCCGGAATCCAAGATTTATCTTGGACGTCCATTTATTCACTATTGGCTTTTTTGAAATTATTCTGAACGTCTATAGCATATTGAAAATCTCATTCGAGGTTATGCCTCATAAATCTTGACAGAGCATGGCGGTTAACTGGCCTCAAAAAGTACTTAAACCGTTTATTGATAAGGGTTTGAGCATGGCGGTTAACTTGGTAGAAGTCGTTGCTAAAAACAGTCCTTATCAAGGCCGAAAAATAGTCGTTTATGATAGCAAGATTATTGAAAATCTCATTCGAGGTTAGGCAAGCATCATAAATCTTTACAGAGCATGGAGACAAACTGGCCTCCAAAAACGCTTAAACCGTTTATTGACAAGGGTTGGAGCATGGAGACAAACTTGGTAGAAGTCGTTGCTAAAAACAGTCCTTATCAAGGCCGAAAAATCGTTTTTTATGAGATAGATTTTCAGATAATTATTTAGTTTAGTCCCCTTTAGGGGACTTTCGCTTTCAGACAAGTTGGCTGCCAAATAAATTAATTTTATGAAAATCTATAGGTATAGAACATGTCTCTTTGAAAAGCGTGGTAGCTAACTGGCCTCAAAAAACGCTAGAACCTTTTATTGATAAAGGTTTGAGCGTGGTAGTTAACTCAGTCAAAGTAGTCGCTAAAAATAGTCCTCATAAACTGTTAGGAATGGACCAGAAAACCTTGAATGCCATGAGGGGAAACTGGCCTCCAAAAACGCTTAAACCCTTTACTGACAATCGTTTTACCATGAGGGGAAACTTTGTAGAAGTCATTGCTAAAAGTAGTCTATGGTAGAGATAGTTGTTTATTCCAGTGTAACGATAGAAATTCTGATTCGGACTTATGCGTCCACTTTCCTGAATGAGAGTCTTCGTAAAAATAAAATTCACGTAGGAAAAAGAGCAGTCGCTCTGTTATAGTGTACAATGTAATTCATAAGTTGCGCTTTTTTTGAGTACCAAAACACTGCCCTAAATCTTTTTCCTAGAAAAGAGTTTACCCAATTCTATCTACAGACGAGGTATATATATGACCGAACGAAAAGCCGTCTATTATGGACAAGTCGAATTGATACCCGGCATTGTTGGTGATGGCTATGTGCTGGATGATGATACCGCCGTTATGAGCGAGCGTGGAACTGCTAATTTGTTAGGAATGGCAAACACTGCTTTGCAGAACATGGCAACTACTGGTGTCCCAAAATCGCTGAAACCGTTTATTGACAAAGGTTTTAGCATGACAACTACTTTGATAAAAGTGACTGCAAAGAATAGTCATTATAAGGGTAGAAAAATTGTTGTTTATGATAGCAACAGTATAGAGGCAATACTTCGGGCTTATGTAATGGCAGTGGGACAGAATGCACTCCAGAAGAATCAGATGCATATTGGACGAAGGTGTGTACTTTTATTTTGTTCTCTAGCCAAAACTGCCCTAGATGTTGCAATAAAAGAAGCATGCGGACTCTCCCCCAATATCCAACAAACCGCACAAAAGAATTACATAGATGCCGTCAAACTCATCAAAGAGTTTGGGTTTACTTGTTCCGCCCCCAATGACATCGCCATCAAAAAGGATATTACCCAATTCCTTGATGTGCCAGAAAGCACCCTTAACAGTTTTCTTAGAAAACACAAAAACGATATCCAACCCATTCAACTGGACTCTGCAACTATTCGTTCTTTTGGTGGCAAAGCGTCACGTATGAATGGCTATCACCTTGATGATGTCACCAAAATTGCTTTGGGAATGGATACGATTATTGGAATAGAACTCAAAAAGAAGGTATTTGGTGAAATTGGCAGTTTTGCCAAACCAGAAACGTCAGCCGAAGTGCAATGGCGAGAAGTGCTGTCCAAAGTTTTTGAAGGCTTTGATTTGCATTTTAACTATCCCATTGGCCCATACAAGGTTGATTTCTTTGTTGGCAAATTAATGTTGGTTTTGGAATGCAACGGTTATTGCCACCGCTATTACGATGAAAAACAAGAAAAAGAGCGGGAAAAACTGATTACCCAACGTTATAGCTTAGTTCGTTTTCACCACAAGGTGAGTTTAGAAACACTTTTCAATGGTATTTTGCAAGCCAAGTCTGGAACCGTGATTAGGTTATACGATTTAGAACACATTGGCCAAGAATTGCCGTTGAATATCAACCCATTAAATGTACAAATGGCCTAAGTTGGTGCCCTCGCGGCCGCGAACAGACGGCGCCGCTCAACTTGGTCGTTAGGCAACGTTTCTGATGGAATCAATGTGGAGACACAGAAAGTATTAATGGTTCCCACGCGCCTTTGTTTCCACCCATTCGGAACGCGCCAGCGTCCAGTTTGTGTGAGTCACGCGACGCCGGTGCGACTTTCCCTAGGTTCCACCTCTCATCTTGAACTGAGTACAGCGAATTGCGCGGATAAACGAATTAAATTAATATGAATTTGAACTGAGTTCAACTAATTACGCGGATAAACGTTTGAACTGAGTACAGCGAATTGCGCGGATAAACGAATTCAACTGAATTTGAACTGAGTTCAACTAATTACGCGGATAAACGTTTGAACTGAGTACAACGAATTGCGCGGATAAACGAATTAAGATTTAACATCCCTGTCTGGTACTCAACAAAACACCTATAAAAAGTGTACCTAATAGGCCCAACAGAGGGCCAGGCTTTGATTTGAAAACATTCAAAGTCTTTTATGGCCCCCAAATAAGATTGAACTGGGTTGAGTGCAACTTAACGACGGATAAACGAATATCGATGAACTTGAACAGAGTACAACTAATTACGCGGATAAACGAATTAAGATTTAACATCCCAGTCTGGTACTCAACAAAACACCTAGAAAAAGTGTACCTAATAGGCCCAACAGAGGGCCAGGCTTTGAACTGAGTGAGTACAACGAATTACGCGGATAAACGAATTAAGATTTAACATCCCAGTCTGGTACTCAACAAAACACCTATAAAAAGTGTACCTAATAGGCCCAACAGAGGGCCAGGCTTTGAACTGAGTACAACGAATTGCGCGGATAAACGAATTAAGATTTAACACCCCAGTCTGGTACTCAACAAAACACCTACAAAAAGTGTACCTAAGAGGCCCAACAGAGGGCCAGGCTTTGATTTGAAAACATTCAACTCGATGATCAAGTTTTTGATGGTTAGTCCCAAATATCGCCTGGGGATCAATCCCCAGGCTAAAAGCTAAAGTCTGCTAAAGCAGACTACCCCACAGCGTGGTTTTTCGTAGTGCCCTGATACGTACTTGATCTTTGAGTTCAAAGTCTTTTATGGCCCCCAAATCAGATTGAACTGGGTTGAGTGCAACGAAACTTGCGTTTAGCGAACGCCAAACTTGCGTTTAGCAAACGCATTAATTGAGTCATTTTTCATTTTTCATTTTTCATTATTATGGCCCCTAAATCAGATTGGACTGGGTTGAGTGCAACTTAACGACGGATAAACGGAGAAATGGTCGTTCTCGCTGTGCTTTAGGCTACGCTGGCTTATGGTGTTCCTGATAGTTCCCTGGCTGACGTAGATGCTCCCAAACCAGATATTCAAAGGTGATATGGGAAACCACCGAAATTAATAGGCTTTCCGTCAATACGACTGTTATTCCCCAAATAAAACCGTGTAGCGTTTTATTCAAAAAGCCTACGATGCCAAAGTATAAATGATTAGAACCGAACATAAGAGCCGATAGAACTACAACTATTATGATATCTGTCGTCATGTTATCGAGCCGGTGGATCAGATAACCTCGCCAAATGAATTCCTCACAAGTCGCCACAATAAGCGAAAAGAGTAGCAGAGGTGGGAGCTTGTTCTTTGGAGTTAAGCCAATGGTACTGGGAAAACGCGATGTCTGACCTTGCAGTAGTTGATTCCATGCCCAAGAGTTTCCATACCACTTTGTCGTTAGAAAGGAAACAACCCGATAGCTCCACTTTTCTTGCTCGAAAAGGCCCTTACCTATTGCTATCCCGATAATGATCGCTATTATTGTTGTCCAAAAAGGTTCAAAAAAAAGCGTTGGATATCGTAGGCCCAACTGTTGAAAGTCCCAACCTTGATGAATTATATCTAAGAGAACTATGATAAAAGCTATCAACATGATTGTTGGATAAACTAGAAATATCACTTTCTCTGAAGGTGCTCGTTTTTTTATGCCATAGTGGTAGACATAAACCAAGGTGAAGATTCCCAGAGTCACGAGAGGAAAGCAGGCAATGAAAATTAACATGATATAGCATTCTTCATTCGAGTTAAATACAGGGCAAACACACAGGTTTGCCCCTAATCATTCTTCATTCGGATTAAATACAGGGCAAACACACCGGTTTGCCCCTAATTAGTCTATCTGTCGTTGAGGCCTCAATGCTATAGCATTTCTGTTGTCAAGTGTTTACGGGTTTGCCAACGGCTATCAGCAGAACGGTAAACTCTTTCTGAGCATCAATATTCAGCATCAGGTTGATTTTTTTGTCAATGAATCCCGATATCATACAGGAAGCAGTACCGAGCGCCGTGGAGACTAAATGCAGGTTTTCTGCAACAATGCCAGCATCGACATGTACCATTCTATACGCTCTATGACCATATTTCCAAAAGAGTTTTTCAAGATCACAGGTGAGAAACAATACGACAGCCGCATTCGTTATCCATTCTTGATATGAACAGGCTTCTACGACTTTGCGGCGAAAGTAACCTTGTTCAAGCAAAGCCAGTTCATCATTGTTAGCATCAAAGTAATATAAACCCTTGTTTAAGCCCTCAACTTGGTTGACTACTAAATAAAGTTCCGTACTTTGTAGGCCGCCCGCTGAGGGGGCCATCCTGAGTGGAAAATGTTGATCTTCATAAGCAAAACGAAAGCTACGCACGCCATAAGATAATTTCAACAACGTACTCAGTTCTGCTAACGGCATGACGGCCCGCTGATCAAAGGCACGATTAGATCGCCGTCTCGTCAGGGTTTCTTCAATGGAAAGCGGAATGGAGTACCCTTCGGGCAGTTTGGTTCGTGGCTGCTCAGCGTACCGTTTCTTCCAATGAGGAACGGAGGTTGTTTTGATTTCTTGGTATTCGTCCTGCTGATCTTGGTTAAGCCACTCATGGAATTTGATGAGTTGCTCCATTGTTGGACAGGTTTGAGAATCATTTATTTCTGAGGTAGCCATTTAGTTCTCCTTTAACACCGCGATTGCCACCGTGGCGCGTTCAATCCCATCTAGCAGTAGCAATTTGTCAACGCTTTCGTCGTAAAACAGGGTGGTCATTTCCAATTTCATACCCTGTTCATAGGCGATATTTTCTAGCCCGTTCATCAATTTACCCGCGTCTATGAGTGTGTCCCGATAACCTCTTGGGCCGACGAGCAACATATGTCTCCAAGGGCAGGCTACCAGAAAGAGTACCGGGGAGTGTGGTAATGAAATATCCAGTACCGCCTCACGCAGCTTGTCCCAGTCTTCGTCCTCAAATTTCCGTTCAATCCATAAAAACCCCCGCCACGGTATAGCGCGTAGGAGATAGTGTTCACTCAATACCATCAAGTCAACCGCATACAGTAATTGACTGGGCGGTGAGTCTTCTTGGGTAAACGGATCAAGCAATGTGCGTAGTCCTTCGGGCAAGTTTTCCCATTTTATCAGAATAGTACCTTCAGCTTCTGCTGTGAGATCATCAGGTTGTAAACGCCAAGCCTTTTCAAAAAACCACTGCCGTACTTCGGATAGTTTACCCGCTGGGTTCAGGGTAGAGTGAGGATTGAGTTTAGAATTCGAGTGGTAAAGCTCAGCAATGTGCGGTTCATTTTTCGCCCCAAAACGATAACTGAAGGCGCTCTCGGCCAATTCGCTCAATTCGCCACTGTGTGGCGAGGGCAGAATGGTTTCTTCAAGCTGAAGTTGTTCGATAGTAGAAAGGCTCATTATGTTCTCCTTCACAAAAACAAATGGCGGAATGGGCGATCAGCATCACAGGCTGGGCATCTAGGCAGTTTGAGGGCTTTTTGAAAATCCCACCCCGGATTGGCGAAATCCATTCTTAAACAATGTTCGACTAAAAAAGACCGCCCAGTGGCCATAAAATGAACAAAAGCCATGATGGCAAATCCTGCCGCTATTTGTGCGTAGGGCGGTAAAGTGATATGCCACTGCTGAAATTGCTCATCATCGAGTGCTTCCTTATAGATCAGGTATTCGTTGCGAATTGAGCGGGCTGCTGCTTCCTGTTGGGCCTCCATATCTGCATAACAGCCCGTTTGGCCGGGCACATAGATAGGGCCAATATGACCTTCAGCGCCATCGTTCCAGAGAGAAAGCCACGGTTTTTGGCTGACAAGGGCCGCTTGGTTGGCCGTATGTAATGTCTTGGACGAAAAATGGTCTAGGGCGACGATGACAAAATCGGCCTGTTCAAAGAGTGTTTGTACTTTGGCTTTGTCCCAGACAGAGGCGTTGATTGGAACAACCGCTTGATAATCCGCTTGCTCTAGGTGTTCCTTCACGGCGTTCACACAAGGTTTTTCGGCTGCGATCACGGTTGGCGATAAAGGAAAGTAGCGTTTATCAATAGACGGTTCCTTCAATTTGTTATCGTCCTGAATGATAATCTGGTTTGGCCTCAGCGAGGCCACTTCTATTGCAATCCGACTGCCTAAGGAACCAGCACCAAGAATGCCAATTGTGGAGGCCGCCAATTTGTTTGAATTGCCTTTAAGTAGGGTGTCCAAGTAGATCAGAACTGGATCCGCTTCCGCGTCGATAATCACCCCTTCGCGCTGGAGATAATCCGTTAATTCTATGGCATCTTCCATTTCTTTGTCAGTCAGCACCCCACGCTGCTTGAGTTCTTCTAACGAGGCCGCCGAAGAAACTAAGTGACGCAATAATTTACCCAGCAAGCCGCTTCGGGTTTCGTCGCTGATAACTTTGCTTGACAGCGATCTGGGACTTTCTTTGACTAGGATTTCGTTTTCTCCGGTGTGTATCACTCGAAGATGGGGATTCAGTGTCACTCGCGTAGAAGTCGTCATCGTGTTCTCCTTATGGATAAGGTTGAGGGTCTTTATTCAGTTCGGCAAAGCTGAGTTTTTGTTCTGTCCATCCTAATTGGGAGGGGGTTTCATAATAGCGTGGGTTGCCCCAGAGTGGCCTCGCTGCCACATAAGGCGATGTCAGTTCTGGAATCCAGCTTTTTATTAAACGGCCTTGTTTGAATTGAGGCGGTGTGAGATCGAAGGTGATCGGATCAAGATCGTGTGCCTTGAGTGTTTCTAATACTTGAGCAAAGGAATTACTCTCAGGCGCTTGGAAGTGATCTTCATAGTCAGACAAAGATATCTCTTCACCTTGTAGATACCACTCTAATTTGCGAGCATTCGATGGATAACCATAGTACGGAATCGCCTTGAAAAAGGTGGTGATGTCTTTGGGCTTGGCATCCTCTGGCAACTCAAATAACCGATGAGTTGCCTTAGACAACTGCCATTCAGGTGCTAACTGAGCTAAGCGCATCGTACCTTCAGCTTGGGCATACTCGCCTAAGGCATATAAGATGGCCTCTTCCAGTGTTTCGCCAACGCCGCCGCCCGGCGCATAGCCATTTTTGCGAAAGGCCGGGTTCAGATGAATCACTGTTACCACTGGTACGTTAAATTTTGTTTCATGAAGCAGAAAGTGGAGTTCCAGTGGCAGTTTTTTGATGATTTCGATCATGCGTGCCAAGCGTGGGTGCCGAGGAATGCGATCAATCAGGATTCGGCGAGGCGCTTTTCGGCACACCCAGTGGAGATTCACCGCATCTCGTTCTATCAGTTCCAGAATGCCATGGCGAAGTGCCTGCTCCTTGTTGATATGACAAGCCAATCCCCCGGTGGTGGCGTAGCCAATTCGATCTTCATCCTCATCGGGTAGGTAAAATGGAAGCACTAGCTGAGCAGGCACCCAAATCTCTTGTCCACTAAACAAGCGAATTCCCTTAACCCAGCCTAAGGAGGATTGTTTGGTGAATGGCAGATAGGGTTGATTCTCAGTTGCATACTGTTCAGTCGCTAACAGTGGGATTTTATCAGGAGACAAGCAGGGATAACCCTCGTTTGTTAATTGCTCGTAGCTCCCTCTCATCGGCTGCCACGCACAAGCATTCAAGGCACCAGCTATTCGTTCGACACCTTCAGCTAGAGAGGATATCGTCATGTCACTAAGCGTTAACCCTTTACCGCCAGCAAACATATTCTTTTGAAACGGTGTTTGGACAATAGCGCCATCATTCATAGCACTGACCAAAACATCAATGTCAGCGTATTCGGCATGGCCCACGTAAGCGGGAAGCGTGCCTCCCGGTGGAAAATAGGTGATCTGTTTGGTAATCACGCCAGCATACGGCTGATACAGTGAGAAAATCTCCTCAATGCTCTGGGATTCTTGCCGTTCAGTCAGGTACGGAAATAATAGGCTATGATGATTAATATGCAGGGTGTGTAAGTGCATTTATTTTTCTCCCTCGTAATCCAAAACCAACAACCAACGCGGTGAGGCATATTAAATAGATTAAACTTGGAAAGGCCAGTCCTTCCTTCAACCAAGCGCCTTTTAATAGATTGACTGCGTGAGTCAGCGGCAGTAAATCCGAGAATAATTGTAGGCCATTGGGCATGATTTCTCTCGGAAAGGTGGCCCCTGATAAAAAGAGATTGACGAAAAAGGTCGTCTGTCCAATTGCTTGGGCTGCGCGTGAAGTGGGAGCGACAGCAATCAGATAGCCCGTGCTAAATAATGCCACCACAACCAACATAAAAGTGAAAGCCATTGCCAACAGATTACCCATTTTTAAGCCATAAAACAGTCCGCCAATCAGAAGCAATATGACAAAGCCACCTACCGCAATCAGGCTATTGGCCACGATGTCGGTGAGAAAATAGTATGGCCCTAAAGGGGTGGTTTTAAAGAGCCGCAGAATGTTTTTTTCGATTTCTTGGCTAATTTCGATTGGGATGCCCATCCAAGCGATCGTCGCAATAACAATCGCTACTAGGCTGGGAAGCTCATGATCAAGATAGCCGAAGCCATTGGGGCCTGGTTTATTTCCCATAATGGCTCCAAAGACAACCAGTAGCAAGAGTGGCAGTGCCAGCGTAAAGAATGTGGCCGCGGGGTCTCTGAAAAAAAACCGCATTTTCAATTCAAGCAATTTTCTGAGGGCTTTGAAGTTCATCTAGTGTATCTCCTTAATCAATTGGTTTTGCTTTTCCCGCGAACTGTTTCCCAGTTACCGCAAACCAAACATCAGCGAGACTGGGCTGGCGTATCACGATTTCATGGTGGCTATCGTTTTGTTGAATCACATTGATAATGGCACCTAAGGCCTGTGCATGAGCGTAAATCGTGATGTTTTCTTCTTCTAACAAGCACTTCTCAACGCCAGGTATCTCCGTTAGGGTGGTCTGGAAAATATCCCTTGTTTTATTAGATTGAATATAGCGAACCTGTATGGTTTGAGTCGGCGCATGAGTCGCTATAAGCTGGGTAGGAGAACCGAGTGTTATCAGTTGGCCTTCATCGAGGAATACAACCGTATCACAGAGGCTTTGTATTTCCTCTACCAGATGAGTCGTCAGAATAATGGTGCCTTCATACTTTTCAAGCACTTCAAGTGCCGTGCGTCGCGCTAATGGGTCTAAGGCGTTCGTAAATTCATCTAAAAACAATACCTTATGTTGTCCCGTCAGGGCCAACACAAACAGTAGCTTTTGCTGATAACCACCAGAAAGCCGGCCAAAGTAGGTGTTGAAATGCTTGTCTAAGCCAAGCGCCTCGACAAGTGGGCTTATCGGGTTTGTTTTTGGATATAGAGATAGAAACAAATCCAGTGCCTCTTTGACTTTTATTCTGGAGGGTAATTGGGCCGTCTGGAGATGGATCCCGATGTCATTTAAAAGAGAAGGGTTCTGCCAAGGATCTTGATTTAAAACCTTCACGCTGCTGCCCTTGTCAGGCTTAACTAAGCCACTTAGACAGTGAAGTACGGTAGTTTTGCCAGAACCATTAGGCCCTAGCAACCCAAATTTCTGTCCGGCTTCGATGTCGAACGAGACGCTCTTAACAGCCTCTTTTTTGCCGTCATAAGTTTTAGAGAGGTTGTTAACCGATACTGTTGGCATCATATTATAAATTCCTCCGCTATTGAGGTTTTCGCTTTATATCGAGTACAACGAAACGCAGTTTTGGCCCGCCAATTACGCGGATAAACGAATTAAGAGAATTAAGATAAGAGTGATCGACTTGTGATCGAGTTATTGATGTTGAGTCGTTTCTACGGGCAAAAACCTCCAAGGTTTGGCAAACGAAGTAACGAGCAAAGCAACCTTGGAGGGTTTTACCAAAGTGCCCGGCTACTTTAGCTTAGAAGCAGCGCGCGCATTTCTGGGATTGATTCTGCGGGCCTTTCTAAAGGCTGCTAGGGCCTCTCTATCACGCCCTAATTTTTGGAAGACGATTCCCTGCCAGTAATAGGCTTCGTCTATCCCCCACGAAGGCAGCGGTATTTCTCCAAGGTTAGCACCTTGATTCTCAAACAACCTGATGCTTTTATTCAAGTCCCTGAGAGCGGGTTCGGCCCCGCCTCCATAAGTTTTAGGCGTGAAAATGCGGCCTATTCCACTCAGCAGCCAGACTCTTGGGTTCTGAGGGCCAGCTTTACGTGCTTTCTCAATGTAGTCGCCACTCTTCATGCCGAGAGAGATTTTGCTCCACCACCAGGATAGCGGAATCAAGTTGCCGTTGATGGCCGAAATCAACGCATCAGTTTCGGCAAACGGATGCTGATTAGCACTCCTTTTCAAAGCCTTAAGGCCTTTTTGGTAAGACTCTTCGGCCCATTCTTCATTATTGGCTACATGGTGGTAGTAGGTACCAAGCCGATAGTAATTGAGTCCAATATAATGGTTGAGTAGCCACTTTAGGTGAGAAGGATACTCCCGACGCAACCGTTTAAACGCTCTCAAACTGGAGAGCAATACTCTCTCTTTTTGTGTGTCAACACCTTCTTGTAGTTGGGCCTTTGCAGCCTCCAGTTGACTGAAATCAGCGGCATTAACGGCGCATGAAAATAGTAAAGTCATAAAAATATACAAATGGAATTTCTTCATTGCAATTTATCCTAGTATTTCATAAAACCAATAGTCCTATACATGTAGTGATTCAACTGATACTACTCCTTTAAGGAATAGTATCAGTTGAAGCAACTTATGGAGGGCTACCAAAAAGTTCGATGAATGAGTGTTGCTGGGCAACAAGGCAGCCCAATAAAATCAATGAATTATCTATCTAGGCGTTTTAAGAGGTAAGTCATTGATTATATAGTACAGTGACAGTGACAACACCAGCCTCCAGGGGCGACTACCGCACTTGCGCTGTATCGGCGATCAGTGACAACACGAGTCCTCAATTTGATTGGTTTGCATGTGTTGTTCTTTGATTTAGGTGGCACCTGTAGTGAGGTGCCATTCTGGTTGTGTGTGTTGTTGAGATTCATTTTCGTTATTTCCTCCAATTTTTGTGTTGAGTGATGAATTGCTTGTGTTGAGTGATGACTGACTTAACCGCTTTATCTATATATGCCGCGCCACTTTTGAACTGAGTACAACGAATTGCGCGGATAAACGAATTTTTGTGTTGAGTGATGACTGACTTAACCGCTTTATCTATATATGCCGTGCCACTCTCATTTTTTGCCAAGCCACAGGATTTTTTTGCTCGCTTGTGTTGACTGATGACTGACTTAACCGCTTTATATATATATGCAGAGCCACTTTTGAACTGAGTACAACCAATTGCGCGGATAAACGAATTTTGGTGTCGTTGAGTCAATCTGCTAGATTAAAAACGGGCTATACACCCTTGAATGAACTGATTTACCTTGAAACATAAATAAACTGAAGAATCAATTCGTTTATCCGCGTTATTCAATTCGTTTATCCGCGTAATTCGTTGTACTTAGCACAAGAGATTTTTTGATCGCTTGTGTTCAGTGATGACTGATATAATCATTTTATATGTAATACTTTATATCTGTGTCAGTCAAAGTGGTCAACCGGCCCCACTGTCAGTCCGCCGTTCAAAAAAACACCTACAAAAAGTATAGATATAAAGCGCGACTTGGGGGCCATACTTTCATTTGAAAACTTCCAAATTATTTTATGGCCCCCAAATCAGATTGGACTGAGCGCAACGTACTTTGGTCAATTCTGAATTCGCCATACGTCATCCACCCTTAAAACCATGCGAACAGTTTATGACAGTTTCATGTGTCTTTATCCGCTGCAACCTGATTTAATCAGTTTTTACACAGCAACGTTCAAATCGCGCCAACAGTATATAAAAGAACTCAGCGTTAAAATCCGCTTAAAAATGATTTACGCGGTAGCTGATTAGCAACTATTCAAATCGCGCCAATAGTATATAAAAGAACTCAGCGTTAAAATCCGCTTAAAACTGATTTTCGCTGTCGCTGATTAGCCCTATTCAAATCGCGCTAATACTGATAGTACAACGGATACGCTTTCATAAACGGATAAGGCTTTCTTAGATTCAGCGCCAACAGTATATAAAATAACTCGGCGTTCAATTCCGCTTAAAAATGATTTACGCGGTAGCTGATTAGCAACTATTCAAATCGCGCCAACAGTCTATAAAATAACTCAGCGTTCAATTCCGCTTAAAAATGAATGATTTACGCTGTAGCAATCGCTTTATATATATGCAGAGCCACTTTTGAACTGAGTACAACCAATTGCGCGGATAAACGAATTTTGGTGTCGTTGAGTCAATCTGCTAGATTAAAAACGGGCTATACACCCTTGAATGAACTGATTTACCTTGAAACATAAATAAACTGAAGAATCAATTCGTTTATCCGCGTTATTCAATTCGTTTATCCGCGTAATTCGTTGTACTTAGCACAAGAGATTTTTTGATCGCTTGTGTTCAGTGATGACTGATATAATCATTTTATATGTAATACTTTATATCTGTGTCAGTCAAAGTGGTCAACCGGCCCCACTGTCAGTCCGCCGTTCAAAAAAACACCTACAAAAAGTATAGATATAAAGCGCGACTTGGGGGCCATACTTTCATTTGAAACCATTCAAATTCTTTTATGGCCCCCAGATGGTGCATAATAACCTTATTAAATTAATGTATTACCAACGGAGTTTGGTCGACTCGTTGCTATTGAGGCGATAAATCGCCTACTACAAACTTAACTTAAATTATATGTCTTTCCAACGGAGTTTGGGCGATTCGTTGTTATTGAGGCGATAAATCGCCTACTACAAACTTAAAAGAAATGTCTTACCAACGTTAGTTTGGACGACTGGTTGTTTGCGTGAGGCGATTATAAACTTACCGTAAATCTTGGACTGAGGATAAGACGTCCAAGATTTATCGATGACTCAGGATAAGATGGCGGGATGTAAATGATTGGTACTTCCAATAAACGAAAAAGAAGTGACAAAGCCTCACACGCTGCCAACGAACTTGGAATATTGGTATCACTTACGACGAGCATAATAACCCCTTGCGTTCCAACCGTTTGGTAAGCGCATCCATCTCTTCAACCGATTGGCTACAGTCAATTTCAATAGGTATGCCACGTTCAGATAAGGTGTCTTGGATATCCCAACGTGTCACGCCTGCTAACTCGGCCGCTCGCCCAAGGCTACACTGATCGGCTAGATACAGTTCAATGGCTTCATCCAAGGTGGCGTTGTCTGGTAACGGTTCTGCTTCAATTAGCCTTTTTAATTGGTTGATAAGCCAAGTTTTGTCAGATAAGGTAAAGGATTGAAAAATTTCGAAAAACTTTTGTGAGTGACTGTTTCTGTGATTGTTGTCATTATTCATGCTTCAATGCGGTATAATTTTTTAAATTTTAAATTTTAAAAACTACCGTTTTTTGACGATATTGTCAAACAGTGATTGGAGTCCAAAAGGAGTCGGCCAACTTTAGTTTGGGCGTCCAAGACGTCCAAGATAAATCTTGGACTCCTTCCCAAATTGAGGGCCATACTTTCATTTGAAAACATTCAAATTCTTTTATGGCCCCCAGATGGTGCTCAATAACCTTCTAAAATTAATCTAATAAGCCTTCCGTACAAACGGTAACGGCGCGCACGATAGATAGGAGTCGGCCAGTAGCAAAGCGCTACCCAGCCTACGCGACTACCTATTTTTCAATTGCCGAATAAACGCCGCATATTGTGCATTCTCTTGCTTGGCTTGTTCAACTAACGCGTTGGCTTCTGGGTAATTTTCGGCAAGCACAACTAATGCCTGAAGTTGACGTACATACTCAGAACGGTACTGACGCAAATCATCACGATTGAGTCCCAGTTGTTTTTCAGTAATTTTACCACGTTGCGTCGTGCCATAGACACTTGCAATACCCGTCTTTGGATCATAAACAAAGTTAAAATGAGCCGGTGGATCATCATCACAGGGATTGATGAATGGTCCACCTTCTTTTGGTTCTGGAAATTGGTCACCTTTATGATTGTTGCATTCACCGCATGCCAGAAGCAAATTAGACCACTTAAAAGTTAATTCGGGAAATTTAGATTTGGGACGATAGTGTTCGATATCTCCATAGTCGATATGCCTGAGTTTACTTTCACAGTAAGCACATTTCTGATGACACATTTTCAGTAAAGCTTCTTTTATCTCAGCATGTCGATATTTGGCCTCCGCTTTTTGACGTTCTGGTTTGTTTTTAGCTGCCAATAATGCTTTTGTCCATTGTTGTGCTTTTTGTACAAGGATAGGCGGTTTATCGGAACGTTTGAGTTTAATCATTTCAAAGTCTTACTGAGAAAGTTCTTTATTTTAGCTTCAAGTGAATCAGGAGCATGCTCGTACCCAAAAGGAAAAGCCTTTTGTATGATAGGAATAATTTCTTCCTTTAACGCCTGATCTTCTGCCTCAGTACGTTGCTTTTTTCGCATCAGCGCATCATATCTATCAATGGTTGCCTGTGTTTGTTGAGAAAAACGTGAGCCTAGTCCAAACGCCTTACTTTGTAAAACCCTATCGACATTCAGTGAAGCAATGTCTTCGATTTTTTCGACGACGGTTTTTCCATCGTGAAACACAAAACGATAGGTTAAGGCCTCAATACCAGCACCGGCCGCAATTAACGGACTGTGTGTGGTCACAAAAAACTGTAACTTAGGAAACTGCGTTTGTAATCTAACCGCAATCTCATGTTGCCAGATTGGATGTAAATGGATATCTAATTCATCAATTAAAACAACGCCTTCTTCTTCTAATGGTGCCTCACTGTCAGGAAAAGCCAGTAAGAGTCTCCAGACTAAGTCACCTGTCAAAGCCAACATACTACGATAACCATCACTCAACGCAATCGTCGGTACTTTTCGGCCACCCAGATTAAATAAAATACGGCCTTCAGCTGTCACCGAGTCAAAAGTGACTCCTTTAGGCAACACTTGATTAATGGCGGCTACCCCCAATTCCTGTTGACGTTTTGCTTGTTTATCATTGCTTTTAAGAATACGATAATCAAGGTAAAGCATCCACTGTTCAAAAGCGGCTAATGGTTGATCTTCATCAAATTGCGTGGTGAAATTGTTGAGGCGTGCTGGTTGTCCTAACGACGGTAGAATGATTTGATGAGTGCGCGTTAAACGGCGAAAGGCTCCATAACCAACCGCAAACCAACCTTGACCGGTTGAAGTCAACGCATTTTGACGTAACCAGGTTAAATGGCTGTCCTTGTTTTCTACGAGAGTGGGTTCGGTGAATGTTTCATTGCGAATAGTCATGGGTTGACTGCCGGTTATAAAATAACTATAGTTAAATGCATGTTCCACATTATTTTCGCCACCAAATAAGCCCGGATCATGCTCACCTTGATGAATGCGAGTGGCGATTTGACCGGCTTTGAGTTCATCACGAAGCCAACCGAGCGGCCGTGTTAACTGCCTGGCACCTTCAGGCCCAGCTAACAGTAGCCCTAATGCTTGCAAGGCGGTCGTTTTTCCACCGCCATTTTCACCTAAAAAAGTGATCCAACGGTAAGGTTGTCCTTTTTCGGAGAATTTCAGCGTTGCTTTTTTAAAGCAACGAATATTTTCTAATGTTAATTCTTCTACCCACATGTTTTTATTTGGTAATTGGTCATTTGTAATCAGTAATTAGTGATTGGAGTCCAAAATCCGTCCAAACTTTAGTTTGGGCGTCCAAGACGTCCAAGATAAATCTTGGACTCCGGAGAAGACGTCCAAGATAAATCTTGGACTCCTTCCCAAATTGAGGGCCATACTTTCATTTGAAAACATTCAAATTCTTTTATGGCCCCAGATGGTGCCCAATAACCTTACGATGTTAATGGTAATAAGCCGGAGTACAAACGGAAGGAAGTACGAGCTTTGTAGTCGCTCTCATCCTTATAAAGCACTACAAGGATTGTATATAATAAAGGATTTAATCGTTAGGGATTTATCATCGAGTAAATCCGTCCAAACTTTAGTTTGGACGTCCAAGATAAATCTTGGACTCCCCTGGAGACGTCCAAGATAAATCTTGGACTCCGGACTTGTTTTCACCGTGCCTTAGCGATCTGAAACATGGACATCATAAGTACGCACGTACCATCTGCCCCCTTTTGTTTTTGATGGTGGCTCTGAAGATTGAGACTCTGGCACTGTTTCTTGGAAACCATTTTGCCGATAATTGGCAATATTAATTTCTTCGGTGGTTGTTATGAATTTCCATACTTCATTGCTGGATAAAGAGAGCATTAGTTGATCGGCAATCACTCGTGACTTCTGTTTCACTTTGCCCAACTCAACCGTATTCACACGTCCATTCGGCTCCACCATCACCAAGTAATAGTAATAATGTCTCACACCCTGATTATTATCAAGGAGTAATGCGACTTTATCGCCTGGTTGTGCAGTAGTCACTTGGTCGGTAAAATACGGCCACAGTTGAAACGTCAACTCATCGGGGAATTTAACACATGGACTGTTATTTCCTTCTTGTAGAAGGATTTTTTCAAGTTGTTCATAGGTACTAGGCTCTTTAATTGTTTCACAGTGGTTTTTTCGATCTAACTTCAGCAGACGAAAACGCAACTGTGGTGCATTCTCTTCCAGAATTTCTGGAGATCGTAACGTCTTAACAAAATGAGCACGCGCATAGATAGCCAAATTGTAGCGCAACAGATCAAGTGCCTTCTTCTGATTGGCTAATGGAATGCGTAGAAACGGGTGAATCAATTGGTCATTGTTATCAGTCACTTGCAGATGAGTGGCGCTGATATGGATTTTCAGAACCGCTTGGTTGGGGTTAGAAGTTAACGTATAACCAGACAATTGGCTCACCGTCTCGGCAACGGCTTTATAAGCCCCAGCGTCTTGAAGCCCAATCATCACAGGGAGTGATGTATCATAAGCGCGTTGTTTTTCAATGACTAAATCACCTTTCTGGAAAGGCCCTTGAATAATACGGCCCTCGCTTTTATAGGCCCATACTTTAGTCAGTTCAAGGATCGGCCGAGGCTTTCTGTTCTGATTTCCAAACAACCAATAACGTGAGCCTTTCGTGAGGCCACTGGAGGCACCCGCTGCTAGATTCACAACCCGTTTACCTTGTTTGCGAAAAGGATCAGACGTAACCAAGATTGGGAATAAGCCGCGTGGTAAGTCTATATAATACAAGATTCCTTCATAAAGTAATGAGTCATCCGAGCGCGGGTGGTCCAAATGAGGCTGTTGCTGATAGGCTTTATCGCGTGTGCGTTGATAGACTATGGAAAAAATGGTAATCCAGTCGGATTGCCGATGTTTTTCTAACGCATCGGCCCAAAACCAAGTGAAAATACCATAATGTTTGCCATGAAACGACTTTTCATAAGCATTTATATCGTCTTTCGTGGCCCCAATCCGAATGCCTTGGATGTTTGCCCAGGCGGAACGGTAGGATTTGTTTGCCAATGGGTGTGTTCGTGTATCTTGGGGTATTTTTCTGATGGTAGCCCCTTTAGTCGCGGTGCCAGAGTGGCAAGAATCTAAGACAACAACAACCCGCTCAGTTTTATTAAAAATCGGTTGTAGCCAATCATCAATTTCATCATCAAGAATGTCATAATCATCTATGCCATTCAAGCCGGTACGCAAACCCGTCCGTGCGCCATACGATACCCAAGTTTGGTCTTTTCCCGATTTTTCGTCTCCATTGCCATCGAGGGTGAGTGAACCATGCCCCGAATAATGAATGTAGACAAAGTCGTTCTTCTGAACCTTCTTAGATAACGCTTTAAACGCGTTTTCAATACCCGTATGGGTAGCCTCTTTGTCCAAGAGTTCGGCGATGTTATCCTTCGGAATCAGCAGGACTTCTTGAAGCGTCTTGCTGATTAACGCAATGTCATGACGCGGCCCGTTTAACGAGTAGTCGGTGGTTGTCACTTGAACTTGACGAGAACCCTTTGGGGAATTGGTGTCTTGAACTTCAGAATAATCCTGTATTCCAATGAGCAGGGCATAAGCCGTCGCGTAGGCAAGGCTTGGTGACAACAAAGTCATCCACCCGCCTACCAGTATGAGTATCAGTGTATTGCGAGTCATAAAATACCTCTTAATAATGTTGAAAAGAATCGATAGCGAAAAAACCTGACCTGTTTCAAAAACCGGTCAGGTTTATACCTGGATTACACGGGCTACTGCGTTAACGCATACTGTTGTATCAGTGTTTCTGCCAAAATACCAAGTCCGACATGTAATGAACGTATCATTTCTATTGATAGCGGGTACTTTTTGTTTAAGACTTGAGCAACCTGAACACTATTGCCAATATAGGGTTCTAAATCAGCACGAGTTAAACCACGACTTTCCATGTGATATTTAATCGCTTCAATCGGATCAGGATGTGGAATGCTATAATGTTGATTTTCATAGGCTTCCACCAAGAGACTCAAAACTTCCAAACGATCACCTTCAGGTGTATTGGCTTTGGCATCAAAAAGTGCTTCTATCTCTTTAAGCGCCGCTTCGTAATCCGCTTCAGTTCTAATTGGTTTAATTTCCATCATCAGACTCCAATCAAATTGGAGTGACCTCTATTTGGTCTTATGCTTTATGGGTACCAATAAAACGGAAGTAAACGATATCACACTCGTAATTGATAGCCACCACCAAACGGTAGTCATTCCCTTTGATGTTAAAGACGACTCTATTATTAGCCACCACACTGGCGTTCCGATAAACCCTTTTTATATATCGTTTGGCGTTTTCCAAACCGCTTTTTTGGTATCTTCCTGCCAAGCTTCTAGCGATTTCTGTGCGTCGGGATGCTGTTCCCAAAAAGTTCTCAGTGTTTTTCGAGAAACAATTCTCAGATAGCAATTCTATTGATAACTATTGACATGCATACTAAATGGAGTATGTCTTTCAACAATTATGAATAAGGGAGTATCAGCCCATTATCCCCTCGCCTAATGAGAGCTTAAGGTTACTTGAATGCTTGAGAGTCCATTTTTTTTGACGTGGAAGGCTAACCACCTCCTAAAACATTCTTATTTTACTTTAAAAATAACAAAATGTAAATTTTTTGTAGATAATGTCCAGCCAATATCAATAGTTATCAATAGTTTTGTGGACTATATTAAAATAATAAGTGTTATGTGATATGGACTTTCAGAACTCTGAAAACCCAAGTGAAATGTTAAAGAAATCCGATTTTTTGAAAAAATCGGATTTCTCTCAACATGACATTATTGTGCAGGTTGGGAGGCAGATTGTGGGCAAGCTTCGCCTCTTTGACGGCAAAAATACTCTTGAATCTGTACAACACTTGTTTTAAGTGCGTCCAGCAACTGCTTCTCATCCTGCTGTCGCGTTCGGATAGCATCCAAACTTTTTGACAAAGACGTGCTTTGTTCTTCAACCTTTTTAAGGGTGCTTTGAGTGTTTTCAACGGCCTGTTTCAAGCGAGCAGCTTCAACTTCAGCAGCCTGTATATTTCTTTTAGACTCTTCCCGCTCTCTTTTGATTTTATTAAGAGCCTTCTTACTTGACTTTTCTACTTTAGGTTTGAGCCATTCAATCAGAGGCGACATATCCTTAACCAGTTGCCGGTATTTACCCACCAATTTTATACCCACAACTACATTATCATAGAGCATCTGCCAATCTAAATCTAAAGCGCCTTGCCCGGTCCAAAGGTTGCATTTCTGCATCAATTTTTTCCTCAGTCGGTTTCCTTCTCGAAGTTCTTCTTCCAGAATCTTGTGGGCGGATTGATAATACCAAGTCCCCTCTTTTAACGGCAATTTAAACCAGTTATCGAGAATTTCGCTAAGTAACTTTAACAAGTCGTTACTTAAACCTTCGCTGTCAGTCTTATTCTCCAACATAAGCTGCTGGCATATATGTAGGGTTTTCTGTTCCGCAAATTGAATAGCCTCTTGAAACTCTTTTTGCCAATCCTTTGCAGAGAAATCACCTACCTGTTCTTTTTGGATTCGCTGTTTAAAATACTTTTCGATAGCCGCTGCCCGTTTGTGGACTTCTTCGTTGAAAGAATTAAACCTGAGTCCCCAGTCTGGTAGTAATTCAGTAATCTCATTCACAACCTCATCTAGGCTTTTATAACGTCTGTAGAAACGTTGATATTCAGGATACCGTTCATAATATTTTTGATAGGTACCAAAAAGTTCTTCTAGTTGCGTTGTCAATTCAGCAAATAAGTCGTTCAATTTAGCTTGCTTTAATTGAGACGACGTATCTTTGACCTGCTTTTCCAGTTTACCGAGGGTACCTTGTAAATCGTTGATGACAGAATTGAATTGTTTGATACTGTCAATCGGATTGTAAGCTAAGATACTTTGTTCACCATTCGACATTAACCACTGAACATTTTGCCGATATTTCTCTAAATCTGCGAATGGCAGAGGATTTGCAGCCTTAATTAGAAACGTTTGCAGATTCTGTTCTCGTTTATTCACGTCAGGGTGACGTTTTTTGTCTGTCAGTTGAGAATTTTTCAGCAGTTGTTTCCACTCATCTAGTCGTTGAACTAGATACTGTTTCATAACATCAATAGCCGCCTCATTAGCCAAATCAGGCAACTTACCCAATAACTGTGCAGCCTTATGTCTTAAAGGCACATCGGTACCAGAAGTTTCGTTGAGAATCTTTACCAATGAACTGATGATTCCGTCAAAGTCCGTCACAGAGCCTTGATATTTTTCTACCAATTGAATCAGGGCATCCAGTGCCGCCTCTTTCACTTGGGTAGACGGATCATCCGACAGGGCGTAGCTGAAATGTGGTAACGCATCAAACACTAAGTTTTGTTTTTTCTGTTCGGCTTCTTGTGTTGTTTGTTCGGCTCCTTTGGGTGTTTTCGGTTCAGCCTTTTTCAGTTTAGCCTCTGTCAGTAAGGCGCCGATACCACTGGCACGTAATGAGTCATAGCCCTCCCCTTGCAAGTAAAGTGCGCCAACCAATCTAGGGTTCAGTACATCACGAGCGGGCATCAACAATATGTCTCCGTCACCAGCCAGCGTTTGATACTGTGGTGTTTGGTTAATATTCTTTAATGGCGAGTTATCCATCAAGGCTTGACGTATCTCGTAGCCCAACATTGAACCGGGAATCGTGCCCATTGGAATATGTTCGCCTTGTTGTTGACCAATGCCAATGCGTCCTGACAGTGATTGTATTAACAGGGCCGTAAATGGTGAGTGCTTACTTAAACTCTTTGCCTCTTTGCCGCGTATTTTCATATACTCCTCCGACATGCTGGCCTGATCGGCTACGAGTTCTTTACCACCACCTGCGGTAATGGCTTGTACCACTGGCCGTGCTAGGGCACGCTCTAACGCACTATTACCACTGCTAGGCTTCGCCTCTTGACTGAGCTTGGTTTGAAAGATACCTTGGACTTGACTGGCTGAGTCAAAAATAATCCCGCTGAAGCATGCATCCAGCACCAGCAAAGTGTGGTGAGCCTGATAATTAGCAATTTTCGTTGCCAGTTCCTTGAAAGCTAATAGCGTCTTTTTAGGCTGTTTCTCATCACCATTGGCGGGCACCAGAAAACCTCGACGTTCATCATCCATTACCTTGCGGATACCATGCCCTGAGTAATAAAATACCAAGAGCGAGTCGGAAGGATTCTTGATTTTTGTCTGAAAATCGTCCAATTCCTCAATAAGGGTTTTCTTGCTGATGGATTTAACAAACTTTTTATCTACCTTTTCTGTGACATGAAGCTTGTCATCATCAACGAGTAAGCGCACAGTAAATCCATAGCGTTCAGCTAAAATATTAGCCACAGCCACAGCATCATAGGCTGGGCCATCTAACGGGGTGAAGTTTTTATAGCGGGTAATCCCTACAATAAAGGCATAGCGGTTTTTGTAGCCTGTAAATTTGGCTGGTAATTTATTATTGGCCGGTGATTTTTTTTGAAAAGGATTGTAACTTCCTGCTTTTGGAAATTCTCCTTTTGGATCAGAACCAGTATCCGCTGCCAAAATGGTAGGCCATCCCACTACACAGAGAATGAGTAGAAATAGCCAGTGCATAACGTTATTTTTCTCCTCTTGAGTTGATGTTTAATTAAGTATTACGAAAACATTTCCGAAACTAGAAAAGCCACGTCGTTTTAGAAATTTAGAAATCCGATTTTTCAAAAAAATCGGATTTCTTTGGGATTTCTTTGGATTTCTTTAGGATTTATTTGTTTATCCAAATCTCTCTGATCTTATGATCATGATCAACCACCACCGCCCATCGGTTGCCGTAATTCCATATCACGCCGTTTGAGAGCGTTTGCTGTCTGGTTGGGGGGCCATAACGGGCCCTGAGTTGTTCAGCTTTACGCAAATCTTGACGCTGCTTCTTTGAGACGGCAAGCTCGATAAGTCGATCACCGTTGTCATTCGCCATCGCTAAAAACAGCAACTCCTTATTGTAAAATATTTTACCGTAATCCATTCCGCCAAAATCGTAATTGATAGAATCCAATTCGCTCAGTTTGGCGAATCCACTTTGACAATCTGGGGTGATTAATTCTTTTTCTATATAACACCCCAGCGGGATAGGCGGTGTCCACGGCGGATTCGGTACCGTTTTAGGGGCCACTTTTTCAGACTGTTGGGCTTTGGTACGATGAATCGCGGCCGCTTGATTGTGTCCACGATCCTCTGATAACCAAGCCAAGTTATGGTGTAAGGCGGCTTTGATATCGTCATTTAGATTTGGCGTTTTCAAGGCCGCATTTAATCGTCTTGTGAGGATCGGCAAAACATCAAAACCGGGGCGAAAAACACTGTCGCTATCTTGATGATAACGGGCCAGTACTTTGAGATTGACGATCATGGCCCGAATGGAAGGATCATCAACGGTATCCTTTTGTATATGCTCAAGCTGCCCTAAAGCGGAATAAAATTTCCCTTCAAGAAAGTAGGCGGTGGCAAAATTCAGGCGAGCTTCTAAATAATCCTTATCCATTTGGACGGCTTCATTTAGGTAGAATTTCGCCTCTTGCAACGCCTCTGGGATAATGCACGCTTCTTCGCCTTTTGGACCTAAGCTTTCCGTTAAAGCACTTTGGCTCGACAATAAGCCCGGCAGTTTATAGCGATGGTGTTCACAAGAAGAGCCGTCAAGCTTTTTAATCGCCATTTCCAAATAACTTAGTCCCAAGTTATTGAACGTTTCTGGCGTGTAAAGCCTTGTCTGGTGATGAAACTCTTCATAAAAAGAAATCGCCGTTTCAGGATACTTAAAGTGTTGCAAATAGGTGGCGACTTGCCAATAAGTCAGTTGTTGACGCACTTTAGCAATCACCTTTTGGATATCCGCTAGTCGTTTTTCCCAGGTAGGATAAACGCGGGTTGCCTTAGCCCAATACTTAAAAAAATTCTCTCGGTCATTTAGGGCATTGATCTGAAAACCAGCGACAGCCGCATAAAGCAAGCCATATTGATCCGCTAAACGTTCATGTTCTTTGCGACCGTCATCAACCACTGTGCTTTCTTGATCGGTTTGCCAAAAGAACAAACGCCAATTGTGGCGAGTTGAAAGAGACTTTTCCAAAACGGAACAGATAATCTGTTGATTTGTAAAATGTTCCTTAACAATATGCGTCAGTTCATGCCCTAAAATAAAGGCCAATATGGCATCATTTTTATCAGTTTCATAACCACTGTTATCGACGATGTTGAGGAGCCCTTTACTCAGAATAACGCCGTCAGGAAAGGCCCTAGCAAAAAAACTATCCTTTTCAATGATCTTAAGTTGTGGACGTTTAATACCGCCATGCACCATAGCAATAGCACGCACTTGGTCAAAAATGCGTTCTGCTCGGCCCACGAGTTTACTGTGCTTAGCCGTGACAACACGAGAGTTGGCAAGAATTTCGGAAGCCCGACTGTTGGTGAGATTCGGGCAGTCTGACGACGCGCCACTTGCCGATGACGCGCCACTTGCCATAGAAAGGACAAGTAAAGTGAGTGACAATGCAATGTGTTTTATCATTGTTTGTTATAAACCTCTGTTTGTTGTGGTGAGTAAGTTTTAGGATAAGCTTGGGGATAAATTCCCATAAGTGCTGGCCCAAATAGACGTCCAAGATAAATCTTGGACTCCAGAAGATTATTCGCCTATGACGAGCTGGCCCAAATAGACGTCCAAGATAAATCTTGGACTCCGGACTTTGGACGATTTATTGCAATTCTACGGCCATTTGTACGCTAAACCCTTTCAAGTCATGACATAAAGCGGTGTTTGTTTTTTTATTGCCGGATAACTTTTCAGTTATCGCTGTATCCATCTTATCTAATACCCCAACCACTGTTTTAGCCTTAGGTGGATTGTGTGCATTGAATGCGTCAATCAGGGCTTTGGCAATGGTTTGTTGCGGCTGCCAAAACGCGCTATTATCAAGCTTTTCTTTATGACTACATCCCGCATCTAGTAAGGCTACCCATTCACCCAGTCGCCAAAACAATGGCAATTCTTTTTCTGCCTGAGAATAGGGCTTGTAGTCGTTTTTCGATAAACGCGCAATACCGCCCTTGTAGCCTTCTGTAAAGCTAACAGATGGCAAACCGGTTCCTGAAAAGCCAAGACTATTGGTAAGAAAAGCCTGCTCACGGTTTGGACTCAGTTCTTTCTGTAGGGCGACTTGGTAACCCGGTTCCATTTCAGGAATCAGACTTTGGGGCCAGAAAAACAAGACTGCGAACACCACTATTCCTGCCAAGACGGGGCCCCATACTCTCGGCCTTTGTAACATCCCTAGCCCATTGTTCATAATATTACCCACCACAGGTTCTGGTTGTTTTTCAGTAGGAAGTTGGTCGAGGCCCACTGCTTCAAGTTCTTTGTTAGGCACTCGGCATTTTTTTAACCATTTCATCCAAAATGGATCATCCAGTGTGTTCCAGTCGCGTTGATGGCCCCACCTATTCAGTTTGAGTGTTGGTGCTTTGATAAAGGCACCGGCATATTTTGCGTCAACGCTTGGGGAGTCACGTTGCTTACTTAGAGTTAACCAAGCCTCCGGAAAAGTTTTTAATGCAAAAACAAGTGCCTTCTTTTCACGGCCCACATAAGTCAATTCACTGGGTAAAAAAAAACGTTTTGGTAAGTAATCTCTTAAATCATCGGCAGGCAGAGTGTTGAGCCACTGGTTAAAAGAGTTTCCGTAAGCTTTGGCTAATGGCCTATTTTTGACCAGTTGGTCAGCCGGTTTGTTATTTTTACCCTGACAGAGTTTTTCCCAAGCTTCTAAAATATCAGCATCTGGCCCACAAAGTAAGTTAACAACCTCAGCGGGAGAATGATTACGGAAAATGATCTTAATATTTTCTTTACCTGCCTGAATTAATTGTTGTAACAAATGGCTTTTGCCAGATTCAAGCACCAGAATATGTTCAATACCCATTTGTTGGGCCATTTGATGTCGTTCTGATAACGACTCTATCGTATCGATGTATTCAATTCGATTGAGCCTATTATCAGAGAGCCACCACTGGAACCACCCATTTTTTGTGCCTTGAAGTTTGGGTTGGCTTTCTGTGGCAATGGAAAGTAGAGTCACCGAAGGTTCGGTTTGGCCTTGGCCAAATAATAGGGTTCTCATATAATGAACCCACTTCCAAGTTTCAATCATCATCTGTTATCTCCTGTTTATCCAGTCTTTCCCAAATTTCTCGAAAGTCTGGAAACGTTGCTTTATCAACTAAAGTCATTATGTCATCTACCACTTTGGCGTTCCGCCCGCCTTCCAACAGAGCTAATATTTTATTGTGTTCTTTAGTATCACTGCTCAACGGTTTGACAAGAATATCTCTTACCGTTTTTTGTAGTTCTTTATCGTGCGGAAAAACTTCTTGTGCTATACCGTAAATGTCTTGACAATATGCAAGCCCTAAAAAACGACACAAAGAACTATTGCACCATTTTTGTTGAATGATGCCCCTTCTAGCCTTACCCAGTTCTTCTGGCTTTGCTTTGGCAGACTGTTCAAACGCTTTAATGCCCTCTGAAACATTTTCCAATACTTCTTCATCATCTTCTGGTTCAAGGTGTTTTCTCTCATTGTCAAGGGTATTATTAAAAAACCGTTGTCTCTTACTTGGATTTTGAGTCTCAGCTTCCTCAGCCTTATTTGCGTTTCCTACGAACACTGACAAATGAACGGCCTTAGAAAACAGGGCTAGATAGGTGATTGGATTCTTCACGGCCTTGCCTAATACCTGAGTCCATTGACAATCAGTGAGTTCAATGGCATTGGGTTTCTCTCGTTTTCGTGTATTTTTCTCTCGTTTGGGTTCATTGGAAGTCCCAGGTGGATGTTTTAACCAACTGCGGACACCATCATAAAAATCGAATGGCTCAATTTTAGTAGCCGCTAGATCGTAGTTAATTGAGCGTAAATAGAAATATAATGCCTCATAGCCGAGATAGATTTGAAATCTGCGATCAGTCCAAGTGGGCAAATCGGGCGGAAAGGTTTGACTGCCCAATACCTCGCTTACCCAATTTACTAAAGCCGTATTCAAAATTATAAAGGCTTGCTTTCCGTCAGCATCATCATGAATGGGGAATTTATAACAGGGAATCCTGCCATTTTTTTGTTGAGCCTTCCGATCAATTGTCATCCGCCGCACGACATGAAATAGCCTTTTTGATAATATTTTTGGTGGGAGTGCATCAGTCAAGCCCACTTTTTTTAAAAAATGAGGAAAAGGGGTGCGTTGAAGAGACTCATACAATGGCTTGACATAATTTATCAGAACCTGTTTATGCGCTTCCCAAACCGCCTCTTCATTTGCATTGTTCTTAACAAATCCAAATTTGTTCAGTGTGTAACGAATAGCTTCGCATATATTGGCTTCTTCCTGTTGGAGATATAGTTCTTGGTATTGTGCAATTTCTTCTTCGTCCATTTCGTCACCTACCTCGGAGCCGATTTGTGAAACGGTAGGGCAGATGACGCTGGTACTCATCTGCCCGGGCGCTGCGTAGTGCAATAAATCCTAGTCAAGTTCAAAAAAGCGGATTTCTCATGGCGTTCAAAATATTCTATAGTATCAATCTTGAGTACCACTGAAAAGTACAACGGATACGCGAAATAAACGGATAAAAATTGCTCGCTACCAAGCTCTGCTTGGTAGTGTCTGCACACGAAGCTCGGCTCAAAAAATATCGCCAAGCCGAGCTTGGCGGACAGGCGTTACCAAGCCGAGCTTGGTAACGAGCGAAAATATTTAAATTGATTCATTACCATTTTAATTGCCGTTTTGAAGTTGAACACTATCCGTTTATTTCGCGTATCCGTTGTACTTAACTTTTTAATTGCCGTTTTGAAGTTGAACACTATCCGTTTATTTCGCGTATCCGTTGTGCTTAACTTTTTAATTGCCGTTTTGAAGTTGAACACTATCCGTTTATTTCGCGTATCCGTTGTGCTTAACTTTTTAATTGCCGTTTTGAAGTTGAACACTATCCGTTTATTTCGCGTATCCGTTGTGC
>Ga0190315_1000027_pt1 | contig 93312 bp, 73 predicted proteins | sample 48701101_MG_FD_161673 | JGI IMG/M metagenome (GOLD analysis project Ga0190315, IMG submission 161673) | Hydrothermal vent sediment bacterial communities from Southern Trench, Guaymas Basin, Mexico - 4870-11-0-1_MG | ecosystem: Environmental > Aquatic > Marine > Hydrothermal vents > Sediment ...
CAATCAGGCCTTCGCAAAATAAATTTTGCACTCCAATCAGGCCTTCGCAAAATAAATTTTGCACTCCAATCAGGCCTTCGCAAAATAAATTTTGCACTCCAATCAGGCCTTCGCAAAATAAATTTTGAACGAAAATAGCAAAGAAGCAAAATAAATTTTGACGAAAATAGCAAAGAAGCAAAATAAATTTTGACGAAAATAGCAAAGAAGCAAAATAAATTTTGACGAAAATTGGGCCTTCAAGATTTATTGGAGTTCAAGATTTATCTTGATTGGAATTCAAGATTTATCTTGATAGAAATGCGCCTCTGACTAGACGTTTTCTTGTTCCGATAAAAATTCAAAGGCTTCTAAAGTCCGAGTTCCAAGCGTGGGCACATTGACAGTCTGTGATAAGTCTGAACAGTTAGCCAGTATGATCATTCGTTCTTGTGTGTCTTGTTTAGTAAAGCCTAATACTGCTGAATTGCTCGTTTCAAAGAAATCAGGTTTTTTTACCAAGCATGGGTGTTGTTTTCTCCATGATATTAAATCTTTTAGGGTGTGATACCACTGATATTCTTTACTGCCTTTTTGATGGCGTCTGTTTTTTCTGTCCTCAGTCAAGGGTACGCGCTTAACAAAGCGACTATCCTGACAACGAATAGAGTCTTGTTGATAACTTAAATCGTTTTCAACACCCAATTCTTCTCCCATATAAAACAAGGGTGTCCAGCCGAGACTTAATTTTAATTGCCACAATAGCCTAATTTTGCGTAAATCGCCTTGCAGTAAACTGAAAGTTGTTCCTGAAATACCACGCGGGAAGCTTTCCCCTTTGATTTGTCGAAAGGGCTGGCAACCGTTATTGAGAAAAGATTCTGTTAGGGTTTTGGCAATAGGCTTGTCAAGCATTTCAAGGCTTAATTCATCATGACATTCGCTGAGTATCCACCAGTGAGTGTGATCAATTTGGGGTGTGTTGGTGAGTACGGTTTGGATGTCTTTCACTCTGCCAGTGGTGACGGCTTGCCAAAGATAGGGCATTAAGGTGAAGTGATAAGCGATTTGAACTTGATCGCCTTGTCCAAAGTATTCAAGGAGTTTTTCAAATTGTTCATTGGCTTCTGCTAAAAAAACGGCCTTTGGCGCGACAGAGTGTAAACCGAGACGGAAAATTTTGAGCAGGGTATGTGCTTGCGGTAGACTGATACACGATGTGCCTGCTTGTTTCCATAGAAAGGGTACGGCATCAAGACGAAAAACATCAATGCCCCAATTGGCAAGCGTTAATAGATTATTAATCATGCCAAACAGGACATCGGGATTTTGATAATTCAAATCCCATTGGGCAAAATCAAATTGATCGGTTGTATAGCCGAGTGGCCGACGTTTGTAAAAGGTTGACCAAACCCATTGATCAAGTGGTTCGACGTAATCCCAATGGCCTGGTGCAAAATCGGGGAAAATATCGGGTACCTTTTCCCAAGGTTCCCCTGAATCACTCCACAGAAAAAAGGGATGATAATGCGGGTCGTTATGCTTAGCGGCCACTGCCCAGGCTTGTTTATCTGAAACGTGATTGAGTACGAAATCTAATGCAATGTGTATACCTTGTTGATGACATTCGCTGATTAATGCTTGGAATGCTTCATTCGTACCCAATCTGTCATCAACTGTTTCGTAGTCATCGACGGCAAAGCCGGCATCTCCTGAACTTTTTAAGAGGGGGAGAATATGAATTAAATTGATGCCTAAGTCATTGAAATAGTGTATTTGTTTTCTCAAGGCTTCCAGTTTTTGGCCTTGAGGGGCTTCGGGGCTAAATAAATCGGCGTATAAAATATAGGCTATTGTTTCAGATGATTTAAACCAATCGGCCGAGGTGTCTTTGTCGAAAGCTTTTAAGGCTTCTGATCGTTTAGCCCGATGTTCATCAAGTAAGCGAACAAAATGATGAGACAGTTCTTCAATGCGCTTGTCACTCTCAGGATAGAGTTTGGCAAGCAAGGGACGAATTTGATCTTGAAGTTCTCCCATTCTCATATTTAAGTTCCAGAGCAAGCATTATAGGAATTGATAACTTAGATGGTGGGCAATAGCCCACGCGACATTAAAAAACTACGTTTTGGATATGACAACTGTACCGGCCAATTTATCGTGCCAACCTTGTTTTCTCTTGTCGAAGGCTACCCAAATACAACCTAAACCCAATGGAAGCATAGATATAATATAGGCAAAATATCGACCAAGTAATTGTTTTATTGAGGGTTTTTCACCAGTATTCGCATCAACAATAATGGCAGATATTGCCATTTTGCCAGGTGTGGCCTGTTTATACTTCCAAAACATAATGATAACGATAGCGGGGAAGAGATAAGAAATTAAAAAATGTGCAGGCCCTTGCACAAGCGCGTCTGACTCTAAATAAAGCATGCCGTAAATTCCGAGCAAGGGTGGTAGAGTAATCAGGATGATAATGACTGTGTCAATGAGTGTCGCCAAAGTTCTTGCCCAAAATCCAACGTATTTTAATTCTGGTTGTTCATCAAAGCTAGAAATTTCGGCTGTTGGTGGCGTATAAGGATTGTGTTCTTGCATATGGATAATATTTTCGATTTGTTTTGATTTATAAGAAAGGATTTAAAACCTAACGACAAGGATTGTATATAAGAAAGGATTTAAAACCTAACTCGATTGGGTTAAATACAAAAAAGGGCAACCACAAGGGTTTGCCCCTACACATGATGTCTTTCACGCTTGTCGAAAATACTATACAAGGATTGGGTAGTTCTTTCGGCATCTTCAATGATACTGAAGCTTTGGACTCCAAAACGAGATGTTGGGGGAAGTTAATTTGTTTTTGTTCCTCAAGATTCTCTTTCTTTAGAACGAAAGAGCCACATTTGCCGCGCCATATCCTGTGCTTCGTCAATACTAGCAGCCTTTTCCATTAATTTCAAAGCAATCGCTGTTGTTCCGATCACTGCGCCTGCGGCGTACTCATCTTCAATTTCATCGCGCCATAAGGCCAGTAAACGTTGCGGTTCTAAGACTTCTTCTTTGACATGCCGCTGTTTAAAGATGGGCGGCCACATTTCATCGGACAGTTCAGCATTATGAACACTTTGAACTAAACAGTCCATATCGGGATTGCGTTCAATTTCTCCGCCTTCACCTTTCATGACGGCTAAATGGGGGTAATTGAGTAATAAAGCTGCTTCTTGATGGACTGGGCGATAACCGGGGTGGAAAATCCCTTGTATCATGTAAGGGGCATTTAAGGGATTGAGCATACGGGCTAAGGTGTGGACGGGGGAACGTAAACCCATGAGAGGGCGAAGTTCAATGATTTCGTGTAATTTTGGGCAAAAATATTGTAGTGGTAAATAGCTAAAATTGGATTGTTTAATTTGGACAAAAGCTTCTTGAAAAGATGTCGCATATTGAATACCGACATAAGATAACACATCTTCGGTGTAAATACGCCCGTTTGTATGTCCTTTTGTACCGTGCATCAATACCTTGATGCCATTTTCTGCTAATAATAAAGCGGACAAAATAAACCAAGGTAAATGACGACGCTTGCCGGCATAAGATGACCAGTCTAAATCGACTTTTGCTATGTCTTCAGGTAATTTAAAAGTATCACGCGCCGCTTGAATAAATCCCGCTAATTCTTCACGTGTTTCCTCTTTGACACGCATTAACATCATAAATGCCCCTAATTGCGTCGGTTCAACTTCATCAGCCATAATCATTCGCATGGCTGAATAAGCTTCTTTTTGTGTTAAGGGGCGACTACCTTTTTTACCTTTACCTAATATACGCACATATTGTGCAAAAGGATGCTCTTCGTAAAATGTTGTCGTCAACATGGGATTATTGGGATTGGGGATTGGGAATGATTAGAGTGTGAGTTTCACTTGAATCAGTGAGAATGATGATAATTTGCCTCTTCATCCTTCCAATCTAAATAAGAATGTTGATGGTTATGAAAAGACAGATTGGCGCTAGTACCCTGTCAAATCAATTATGACGGGTAGGGAATTTTCAACGAGAGGGCAGACACCTTGGTCTGCCCCTACAAAACCAGACAAAAATAATTTAAAAAGGGCAGACACGTAGGTATGCCCCTACAAGTAGCTTGTATTATACGATTTCATGTAGGGGCGAACCTACGTGTTCTGCCTTGTTGTGAAATTATTTTTGCTGAACATCTATAGTTGACCATTAACCATTAGTCTTCGCGATTCGCAAGGCGATTGACATTTTACTATTTAAATGTCTCATCAATATCGCTATCAGCCAAACTACGGGGCATAAAAGGCAATATTCTCACCGCTAAGACGGTTAACAATGCTGATATGCCAATTCCACTGAGACCTAATAATATTTCCCAAACACTTGGGGTGTAGGCATGTTTGTCAAGGTGGTCAAAAAAGCCGGAAGACGTGACTTCCATACCCGGAAAAATCTCTAATGGATAAGCCTGTCCACCAATGATGATGACATATAATAATGAAAACCCGCCTATAATCGTTAACAAAGAGGCAGCTGCAATACTGACACGATTATGAGTAAATTTATCATGGTAAAGTAGTAGCAATGGCAGTATCGTCCCTAAAAAGAGATAACCACCCCAAAACAGTACGGTATAAACACCGCTGCCTGCCAAAATAAAGTATTCCACCCCATGACGGCCTGTGAAATAAAGATGGCTGAGATGATAAACCAGCACAAAATAAAACACCGCTGCAATAAATACCCCTAACAACGTTTTTGGTCTATGCAATATGCCTTCCCCTAGCGCACAATGCGTTTCCCAACAATCAATGAGCAAAACAATCAAGAAGACTGCCAGTCCCAAAGATAAAGAAAGGGCTATAAACAAGGGCGCCATAATCGCGGTATGATAAGCTTCCCGTGCAACCAAAAAACCAAAAATGGAACCGGTACCGGTAGTGAGTATCAAACGCCATATAAAGGCTGTCAACCCTACGATGGGATAATAGCGTTGCATACGCCGTTCCATCATAAACCACAAATATAAGGCGCAAATCACTAGAAAGCCATTATATAATAAAATATTCCAAGCAAAAATGGATTTAAAATTGTAACTGGTCATGGCAATCACGAGGCGATCTGGCCGACCTAAATCCAACAATAAAACACTCAGGCCCCCAATGAGCAAGGTAATGGCAAGCAATGCCGATAAACGGGCGAGAGGATGATAAAAGATTTTGCGAAACACGGAACTGATGGAGGCTACATTCAACACACCCGATGCGGCTAAAATCAAGAAAATCGCAAAAATATGTGGCACTCCCCACACAATCTGGTTATTCATGCCAGTGATAATATGTCCCTGGTGTTCCATATTATAGGCGGCAAATAACCCTAATAGAATAAAAATGATTGAGATTGCTATCCCACCATAAAAAGCAACACTTTTACCCTCAATAACGCAGAAAGTAATATTTTTCATAACTACAGTCCTTGATAACGTACTCCCGGATTCAGTCGCATATCAGGCCGCAAAGCCGTGCTACTGACCGTTTTCAATTTTTTGGAAATATCACTATTTGGATCATTCATATCCCCAAATAGCATCGCCTTGTTACCGGCTTTATCACAAGCTTCGACACAGGCCGGTTTCTTTCCTTTATCGATTCGATAAACACAGAATGTACAACTCTCTACAGTACCTTTCCCACGCGGCGTATGAGGTTTCTGATTCTCTAAGCTTTCATGGACAAAAGACCGCGCTTTGTAAGGACAGGCCATCATACAATAACGGCAACCAATACAAATATGCTTATCGACCAAAACAATGCCATCAGCACGTTTAAACGATGCCCCTGTGGGACAGACATCAACACAAGGGGGATGTTCACAATGCTGACACATCACGGGTAGGGCGTGTTCTTTACCGGTTTGTTTATCGCGTAAACCCACTTTACGTATCCATACTGGCTCAATATCTGCCCTGATTTGTTCAGTGAGGCCATGTTCCGTGTTACAAGCATTGACACACGCATCACATCCATCAGTACATTGGGTTGTATCTATCAGCATTCCCCAACGTACATCTGATGTGACCGATTCCTGTTGGACTTGGTGAGCTTGAGAAACACCATATAACAATACGCCGGGGGCCACTGTTATTCCTGTTACAACAGCAGTCGTTTTGAGAAAATCACGGCGGTTTGGGGTAGGTGAAATATCCTCGTTCATAGTTTTCTCTTTGATTTGATTATGGATTTGTGCTGTACTCCACAATAAAGCATAATTCAATCACGGCTCCAGAATTTGTGATCAAAATTCTATCAAAAATTGAAATTGTCATGAGGAACGTAAAGCGGCACAATAGACATCACGTGAGCTTTGACAAATCAATGATCAATTATAGGCTAAGAACGTTTTGAGTACGCAAAAACGGTAAACCTTTCAATCACTTGAATAGCTCTGAATGCGCTAATTAAAGATTCAATTCAACGTGAAGTTGATTTCACCTAAAATATCCTAATTAACAATTTAGCGTTCCCCGATTATCGTTCCCCAGTACTTCAACTGTTGGGGAACCCATTGCTAGCGAGCGGAATATCAGGATTCAATCCACTGATTTAAAAGGCCCTCAAGGGTTTCCTTATTAAACGATTGTTGATCTTCTTTACTTAAACCTTTCCATAATTCCCAGTTGTAACTTTTACCATTATCGAAGAGCAACAACATTGTCTTGTGAGTACTATTGCCACGCTGATATAAATCAATTCTACCAACGGCACCCAGAAAATCCATTTCAGTCGGCGAAAAGATGATTTGATGCCCTCCCACAAGAGACAACTCAAGTGAAGCCATTTCATAATCGCCTACATTTTGTTCTGACAACGTGACTTTGTTGCTGGTGTTAAATTTGATGTGGCCACCTTTGGAATGTTCAGATAACCAAGTTTGAACATTCTTGTATAATGCTTCAGCTTGTTTGCCCCAAACACTCTTTCTTTCCTCCCAGGTAACGGAGGATTTAGGTTGGCTCGCTGCCAGTTTTTTCAAATTATCACCAAAAGGTGTCTTGCTCATCACAACCCGTGATGACGACTTATCAGCAGTAGCAGTAGTAGAACGCTTAGCTGGTGACTTAGCTGGTGACTTAGCTGCTGGTGACTTAGCTGGTGACTTAGCAGCAGGTGACTTAACTGCTGGTGACTTAGCAGCAGGTGACTTAGCAGGTGACTTAGCAGGTGACTTAACTGGTGACTTAGCTGCTGGTGACTTAGCTGGTGACTTAGCTGGTGACTTAACTGGTGACTTAACTGGTGACTTAGCTGGTGACTTAGCTGGTGACTTAGCTGGTGACTTAGCTGGTGACTTTTTAGCTGATGACTTCTTAGCAGCTGATGAGGGTGATGAGGTACGCCCAAATACGTTATCCCATGCCAGCGTTTCTTGATTTTTCACTTCAAAATAGTGTGATTCTTCCTCAAAAAATTTGATAATCGGGTTATTGAGTGTAATTAACTCAAACTCCTTTAAGGCCTCCAAATTGTTCTCAAACATCTTGGCATCGGCTTGGACATTATGCACCTTCACTCTTGTGAACAGGTTGACACCTTTACCGATCTCCTCGAAACCAATCTCTTTGAGAGATTTCAAATACTCCTCAACAGCGGAGTAAATTTTCTTGTATTCCTTTTCAGGTAAATCCAGCATTTGTTCCATTCTCTTCACCCGAGTTGAAGTATGGAACTTTTCAACTTTCGTTTCAAAACGCATCCGCTTTTGGGAAAATCCCCATAAAAACAGCCCTTCATTAGAAGGAAACGGCTCCCTATCTGGGAGAAGGCATGAAAAGCCTTCATTGAAACGAAAACCATGAAGTTTGATAATCTCTTGAGCAAATTGTTCAACGTTTTGTTCAATTGACATTAATTATTTTCTCCAAATTATAGTAAATTTTACAACAAATTATTAACATAAGTGTATTCTCTGCATAAAAAAAACCGATAAACCACTCTTCTAAGTTTCATCCTTTTCATCAAAAATCAGAATCATTCCTGAGCAACATTTCTGATGATTAGCCCTAGTTAAGGACATTAGATAAGCCTTTACTCGAAAAATGTTGACGGGTTGACATCGAATAGAAACAGTTTAATATCTTGGATTCGGGCGTATCAACCTTTTATTTCCACGCTCCCTAATACTTTATCAGCGTTCTTTTGTCGGGTGTGGTGGATTTCAAAGTGCTCTTTCCCCCTACATAAAGCGAAAAAATTAAATTGACAAGGTACTAGCTCAAAATGACTTTTCTTATCAATCTTATAGCACAATAATTTCTTGTATGAGCATTGATATGAGACTTTTTGAGTTCCCACTTCCAAGCTTAAAATTTAAACGAAAGGGGTATCAAGGAGCCCGTTTTTCGGATAAAACTTTTAAACGAAAGGGGTATCAAGGAGCCCGTTTTTCGGATAAAACTTGAAGCTCGACTAGCGTTTTTTATATTAAAAACACTCAACGGGAAGCACTGTACTTAATTTGAAACCTAAAGTCAAACTGAATTTCTATTGATTTTTTTAATTGAGCTGTCTATCGATATTTTTTGTGACTCTAATTGTAAGCAAAATCTATAGAAAAATAGAGTTCCTTCTTTAAGTGAGCTAATTAAAGGAAAGGAGCAAGCAAGTTATCCCTCGACACATAAAGCAGTGCCGTTCTAACCTATCCGAGGTAGTCAAGCATATCACTACCCGATGGCAAAGTGGGTTAATTGAAAGTGACAACTATATTTTGCGGAAATCTTCCACTAGAGGAAGTAGCAATGTTAATCACTTATAATGACACCGAGAGCATGTCAAGCGTTTTTTTGAGCGGAATATATTCTATAATTATAGATATAGCAAAGGGCAACCACAGGGATTGCCCCCGATGGACCAGAATTATGGTTCAGTACTTATTCGAGTCGTCCGAAAATAAGGGTTTGGTGATTTTAACGACTTTGTTTTGAACCCCCAAATTTATTGACGGACAAGTCTATTAAAGAGGGCTGGATTCTAAACAAAGCCCATCAAAAAATCAAGAGTCAGATAACTTGAACTCCATAAGATAGGTTTTGATGAAAAAATGAGGTACTCATTTTTGGCATCTATTCAGACGATTTTTCAGGTTGACTGGCATGACATTGAAAACAATCAATAGTGACAGCAGCGTAAGTGTGGCAACTACGACAGAAATGCTCTGAACCTTCATTGATACTTGGGTAATTCCCTTGTGCGTCTTCCGTGACATGACAGTCAATGCAAGCTACCAAACTATGTTGTATGGTACGGATACCTTGACGCATGGTGTCATCACGATAATGTTTGAGAAACAAGCCATGATTTCGACGCATAATATCAATCGGCTCGACACATTTCTGGGAGTTAGAAACATTTTCTTTGGCTTTCGGCGGGTTAGGAATAGGCACATCGTAACCTCCCCATGGCCTAGCTGTACTGACTGCTAGGCTTAACAGTAGTCCAATACTAAGCTTTCCTAACGTGCTGAGTTTTACACGGATTTTCATATCTAATTTTGCATCCCTAACTCAATGGTACTCAAAACATTCGTTTTTTAGAATTAAAAAGAAATGATAAGCAATAGACTTGTCCCTTAATAAGCTAAGTCATTTATTTTTAGCTTAAAAAAAGTATATCGTACTTTCAATGGGTTACGTTTATTTAGGGACAAGTCTAATATAGAAAGAATGCTTCAGCATTCACTCTTATGAGGCTAAAGGGTAATAATAACATAACCCAAGTTACCAGCTAGATGATTCTATTCAAATAGAATAACTCTGCAAGAATCGTATTTAGGTAGCAACTTGGGTTAATTAATATACTCTATGGGGACAGTGTAGTCCAATTATTAACTGATGTTACGCACCCTTATTCTTATTAAGGTTATCTAAGCGCACGAAACCTGACGCATTGAGGCATATATTCAAAAATAGTGTCACTTTTTTAACGAATTACGTGAACCACTTGAATCCCGCGTCAATTGCCGTTTGTATTCTTTCATAAGCAGAAGCTGAGTGCGTAACATCAGTTATTAATTATTACCGAAAACTTACTCACCCAATCCCATATTGATGTAGCCAGTTGGACAAACATCTGCACAAATATGACAACCGATACAACGATTGTAGTCTGTGTAAACATACCGCCCTGTCGTGGCCTCTTTTTTCGGAGTACGCTTTACCGCCTCTTGTGGGCAGAACATGACGCAGTTATCACACTCAAAACACATCCCACAACTCATACAACGCTTGGCCTCAGTTTGAGATTCTTCAGTACTCAGACCTTTCATGCGTTCCCCAAAGTGTCCTAACACTTCATCCGCAGAAACGGGTATATCATTGCGAAGCTTGCGATCTTCGTAAGGAAAATGACCTAGAAACAGTATATTATGTGAAATGACTTCAACGACAGAGCGGTCTTCATAATTATGTACCGCATAAGCTGATGCTGAAGTTCCGCGTAGGTCCCCTTGTTCGTCAACAATAAATTCATCAGGCCCCAAATCAGCTTCATTCATTTTGGCTAATAAATTAAAGTGATGCACATCCACTTTAGGCCGTTTTTTCTGTTCTGTTCCTTGTAGATAACGGTCAATCGTATCCGCCGCAATCGCACCTTGTCCAATCGCGGTAGTCAACAAATGGGGTCTGATAATATCTCCCGCCACAAAATGACCTGAACGACCCTTCACTTGATAATAAGGATCAGCATCAATAAAACCGCGTCCATTGTTCAGTTCTTCTAAACCTTCTTGCAAATCACCATATTGCCCAATGGCCGAGACGATTAAGTCGGTTTCAATTTGATATTCTGTCCCTTCAATTTTAGTGGGGATGCCTTTATTATCTAGCGTGCATTTTGCCATTTTTAAAGCCGTGGCACGCCCTTGATCATCCAGTAACACTTCTACAGGCATGACACTGCCTTGAATATCCACGCCTTCACGTAAAGCATCTTGGACTTCATGCTCTGCTGCGGTCATTTTTTCAATTGGGAATAGCGAAGTCAAGGTGACTTCTGCCCCTTCGCGCACACCCAGTTCAGCAACATCATGTGCAACATAGCCGATTTGCGAACCGCCGGCTGCACTATCATCACCGAAATCTTTGACTTTATCTTGGGGAACGTGATTATAACCTAAGCGTCGGGCCACTGAAGCAACGTCGATAGAGGTGTCACCACCACCCACAACAACCACCCGTTTGGGTACCGAATGTTTTTGTTGTTGGTTAAATTCGTCGAGAAAGTCTACACCAGATACACAATTAGGCGCATCAGCACCAGGTACCGGTAATGGACGGCCCGATTTACACCCTATTGCCCACAGAACAGCATCAAATTCTTTTTCTAAATCAGCAATGTTGACATCTCTGCCTACTCGTGTATTGAGACGCACGGAAACGCCCATGTCGATAATACGACTGATTTCACTTGCAAGCATGTCACGGGGAGTCCGATAGCCGGGGATACCATACATCATCATGCCACCCAATTCAGGATGATCATCAAAAACAGTACAGGCATGCCCACGACGACGGAGTTGATAGGCGGCCGATAAACCAGCCGGTCCTCCACCTATAATGGCTATTTTTTTGCCGGTATCTTCACCAGGCGGTACCAATTTATAACCTTTCTCTATAGCCGTATCACCAATGAATTGTTCAACGGCATTAATCCCGACAAAATCTTCTACCATATTGCGATTACAGCCGGTTTGACAGGGCGCAGGACAGACACGACCCATCACGGATGGAAACGGGTTTGCATTGGTAGAACGGAGAAAGGCATATTCTTGCCAGTCCATACCTTTTTCTGATGGCTTTTCCATGCCGCGTACAATACCTAACCAACCGCGTATATCTTCACCCGCCGGACAACTGCCTTGACAAGGTGGAGTACGGTGTACATAAGTGGGGCATTTATGACTCCAACTGGCCTGAAAAATTTCTTCTTTCCAAGGATAATGTTTATTGTCACTGTCTTTGAATTTACGGAACGTCAGCGCTTTGGTTTCCTGAGCGACTTGTTGGGCTGTCGCGGACATCTTGCCTCCTTATTTCAATTTTAAGTTATCAGTTATCAGTTACCTGTTAGCCCGTATTGATTCCCTTAATTAATAATTAATATTCAAATTAAATTGCATATCATGCGATATAAAATAGCGTGATTTAATTTATAATTCACGGTTATCTCTAAAAATGCAATGGCTTTTAAGGTGAACTTAAATAACTAGAGTTGTTCTCAAATAATCGTTTTATCACTTACTTATCGTTTTATCACTTACTTTTAATGACTTACTTTTAATTCTCAGGCTAGGTGATGATCGCTAGAAAATAGAACGCCAATCAGGTTCATTAGGTTTAGAACTATTTCACACAAAGGCACACACAATATTTCTTATCAAAGCATCGCGGCACCTTTGTGTGCGACATCAGTAATAGCTTAATCGCTAATTGTACTACCGTTCATTGTAATCCCTTTTAACACCTATATTTTAGGAAACGGGGTTAAGGGAAAAAGTGGTTGTTAAGGTAGTTCTTCTTCAGTTAAGACAAGAGCATCGCTGACTAATTGATGAATGCTGACAATTTGATCCATTTGAAAACCATAATAGGGCAGTACTTTACTAAACTGACTCTTGCAAATAGCACAAATAGCAGCCATGTGAGTCACACCATGATTATCAACAACTTCTTTTAAGGCTTCCATGCGTGGCAAAGCCCCTTTCACACGCAATTCCATCAGATCATCGGTCAATAAACCGCCACCTCCTCCACAACAGAAGGTTTGGTCGTGAATAGTATCAGGTGGCATATCATAAAAATGGTTACAACAGGCTTTGATAACCTCACGAGGAATAGTAAATTGTCCGCCCGGTATATTGCCCATTCGAGAAGCCCGTGCAACATTACAGGAATCATGGAAAGTCACTCGACGATGGTCATTGGCAGATTTATCAAATTTTAACGCGCCTTTTTGAATCAAATCGTGAGTAAATTCACAGATATGTTGCGGGATGGGATAACGCTGATCAAGAAAATCAAAGGGGCCGGCTAAGGTATTTAAAAAGCTATAAGCCACACGCCAGGCATGGCCACATTCACCAAAAATAATACGCTTGACTTTGAGTTTGATCGCAGCCTCGCGGATACGCAATGCGACACGGCGCATATTTTCATAACTACCGATAAACATGCCAAAATTAGCCGCTTCTGAGGCCTCAGAACTCAGTGTCCACGACACCCTAGCTTGATGAAATACCTTTGCGTAGCCTATTAATCCATCAATATGAGGTTCTGCAAAAAAGTCGGCTGAGGGTGTGATGACCAATATTTCAGCACCTTCTTCATCCAAGGGCAAGCGCACATCTATGCCCGTCTCATCCTTAATATCTTCTTCCAAACCATCTAAGGTATTACGCAATGCTGGTTCAGGTAAGCCCAAATTGTTACCAATTTTATAGACTTTAGCGATAATTTCATTACAATATTTCTGGCCTTTACCTACGCAGTCCAAGATTTCGCGTGCAGCCATTGAAATATCGGCCGTGTCTATTCCATAAGGACAAAACACGGAACAGCGGCGACATTGTGAACACTGATGATAGTAGTTATACCAATCATCAAGTATATCTTTAGTCAGATCTTTAGCCCCCACTAATTTGGGCAACCATTTACCTGCCAAAGTAAAATAACGGCGATAGACTTGCCGTAAGAGATCTTGCCGAGCCACCGGCATGTTTTTAGGATCATGAGTGCCAATCATGTAATGACATTTGTCAGTACATGCACCACATTTCACACAAGCATCCAAATAGACTCTCAATGAGCGATATTTTTTCAATAATTCGCCCATTTTATCAATGGCAACTTCTTGCCAATTGTCTATCAATTCACCCGGATAGCCCAATGCTTCTTGCATTGGCGGCTTGGCAACAAAAGGGCCATCCCCCTTCATCGCACCCGGTTTAAGAATTGGGATAACTGGATAAGGTCTAAATGCGGGGGTATCAAAATTTGCTTTTGCCATAGACCCTCCTCAATCTGCCGGTGCTTGGGTTTCAAATTGTTTAACGGCCCAAGGAGCAACGTGGCGTTTCTCCCGCGCATTATCAACTTGGTTGCGACTAGGACTAAAAAATACGCCTGGGGCATGTAGCAATTTGCTAAACGGGAAAATTATCATCAGTAGTATAACTGAAGTTAGATGCACTAATAACATTTTATCCGTGGGAATGGGCTGCCAGTTAAAAAAGTCAAAATACATGACACTCAGCATGAAGGCTTTAAACTGAACAATATCGGTGCGTGTGACGAAGCTCAGCATTACCCCGCTTATACCAATCACTAAAAGTAAAATCAGCATTAAATAATCGGATGGATTGCTGATATAACGAATTCGTTCAACAAACAGACGTCGTACCAACAAACCGAGCAAACCGAACAACATGACAAAACTGCCATATTGACCAAAAGGTTGCACTAAAAGTACCCAACTCCAAATGGGATCGATGAAATAGCGTAGATGGCGAGCTAAGACAATCCATAAGGCGCCATGAAATAACATTCCAAACAACCAAATCCATTTGTTGGAGCGAAACAAGCTGCGAAACAATACAACCTCGCTCAGTACACGCATGATAACCCCCCCTGTTGTTAAGGGGGCTGGCATGGTCGGTACTTTCAAAGGCGCAGGCGTGTTTGCATATTGATAGATTTTGTTGGCTAATCCTAATATTAAAATTAGGGTTGCGGTGTAAAATGAAAGTGCGTAAAAAGTCGTCCAAAATCCCATAAATACATCCTTTTACCGATTCAATTATATAGTTAACAAAAGTTAACAATAGCACTCATAAGAGTGGGTGAATCTACCAAAGACCGAATGAAAATACCTCAAGCGCCAGTATGAAAGCGATCAAGTGTTATTCTGCCTGAACTAATGACTCTTGACCCAGCGACGTTTTTATCTATAATCTTTTTTCTTATTCTAGCTTGGGCACTTTTCATCGATAGTTTAGCTTTACGGGTCGCTTTAGCGGTGCGATAAAATCATCTCGTAAAAATTGTAATGGGCCCAAAATCATTATAAACCAATTTGCCCTGCTAGGTTTTCAGCAATAAAAAGATTGGAATGTTCGTACACCCGGGTCAAAAGCAATCACACGCCCTTGGATCACTGCTACGTGTGTTTTAACTTTATGGGGTGCAGACAAAAACCATTCATGATATTGGTAAATTAAACGGCCATCTAATGGTCTTTCTGCGTAAAAAATAACTGTAAAACAAGCCCTTACCCTAATCCTCTCCCCCTTGTAGAGAGAAGAAATCCCTTTTATGGGCTGCCGCTTTTGCAAAGCGGCAGCCCAATTACTAAAAAGGGAATGACCTCATAGGAGAAAATGAGGGTGAGGGATAGTATCGTTTTTAGACGCAGCCTGTCGGTTTTGGAAGACCGGCAAAACGGCAAGCCTGTTTAGCAGGCCCATAAGGGAACAACTCATACAAGTACTTACTGTTGCCTTTTTCAGGTCCTAATTTCTTGCCAATCGCCTTGGTCAATACACGCACCGCAGGTGCAATTTGGTACTCATCGTAGTACTCACGTAGGAAGGTAATCACTTCCCAATGATTACCAGTGAGTTCCAGCTCGTCTTGCTCTGACAAGACTTTGGCAATATCTTCATTCCATTCGGCTAGGTTAACCAGATAACCTTCCTCATCAACTTCAACTTGTTTACCGTTAACTTCAATATTTGCCATTTATATTATCCCCTTTGTATAGATTTTCACGCAAAAGTTTTTTTGAGCCTCAACCTTTTGCGTGAAAGATAGTTTTAAATAAGTGTAACGATTTCTAGAACGAGTACTTGATAAATCAATCATCTATTGTAAAGCAGATGCTTGATTATAGCCAAGCTTGTACGGTCTTATTTTCAGCCGCCATATCCACAAAACCAGCATAATCAGTAGACTTTATGCCGTCAATGACCTTCTCCTCTCGCATGCCACGCGCTTCGAGGTCTGGCACTAAAACACAAATCGTGTAGCTTTTCAAGGCCTCTTTGATAAGCGTTTCAAAGCGTGTCCCTTTTAGGGCACCGTAAACGCCATCTTCAAACAACAAAATGGTATGCCCTTCACGAGCGAAACGCAAACAACTTTCCAACGAATTTCTATCAAACGGCGATTTATTCACAGTATGTAACATGCCCATTCCCCTACTTAAAAACTGAAGACCACATCTTGTTCTTCCATTAATTCTGCCATTTTCGTGTCCTCTAACACTTCTACTGGCACAATCAAATCCTCTTCGGAAAGCCCCCGTTCTTCCATCGACTTCTTATCGACATAGAGTTTCTCAACGTCGTAACCTTCAAGAGCACGGTAAGTCTTAGAAAAATCTTTTACCCCTATTCCATCCGAGACGGAGGTTTTTTGATCTTTCTTGAGTTGATAAACACCATCATCAATAAAGGCCAAACTAACATCTTGCTCAAATGCTGCCCCAATAAGCACCACTTCTAATGACTCTAACGCATAGATGGTGCCATAAGGGGCTTTGCGGTTCAAATACAGGAATTTTTTGACGACACCTTCCTCTTCCATTATATCATCTCCATTCTACTGTTAGTCTCCAAATACCATCAAGCGTTCTGATTGTATGCCTGCTTCAATCAGTTGGCCTAAACCAGAAATGCGAAATCCTTCCGCAATATTATTAGCATCTTTCTTTTGACGCTTAGCTTCATTCTCATCCAACATTCCGCGCCGCTGTGCCGCCGCTATACACAAAACCAAATCAAGACTATGTTCTTTAGCCAATTCAGACCAGCGATTGACAATATGACGATCATCTTGGGGAGGAACTGTCAAACGCGAACCATTATTGACTCCATCGTGATAGAAAAAAACACGAAAAATGTCATGGCCTTTTTCCAAAGCGGCTTTGGTAAATTGATACGCAGAATCAGAAGCTTGATGTTGATAAGGGCCTTCATTGACCAAAATTGCAAACTTCATTACTATAGATTTCCTTAGTTAGTCAACAAAGCAATGAGTAATTGGTAATTGATAATTGGTAATTGGTGTCGTTAAGCTTCATTATTATAAAACCCAATTTATTTATGACATTTTACTTTCTTTTTAAATAAGAAACTGATGCCAAATTCATCAGGCATTATTAAATCAAGTCGTTAAGTTGTTTTCTCACACCCATTACCTATTACCCATTACCTATTACTGATTACCTTTAGAAGCGGATATGTGTAGATGCATTCAAGCTGCGACGTGCGCCCCGCCAATTGTCAATATGGAATTTGGTAAATGGCAATTCGGTTAACTCAAAGAAACGAGGCCAGCCGATTCGTTGTACCCAGTCCGCTAACCGTTCCCATTCTTTGGCATCTTTCTTGTAAACGTGCAGAATTTTCTTCACAACCGCGGCTGCTTCAGTCCAACGGGGTGGGTTGTTAGGAATGCCAGCGGCAACCAATTTTTGGAACGTCGGTTTACTGCGGGCATTGGAGTGATTTCCACCAACCCAAATGGCCAGCTTGGAATGTTCTGGATCATTAATTTGCATGGGCGGACAAGGAGGATAACAGGCACCGCAGCAAATGCATTTCTTTTCGTCCACTTCTAGTGAAGGTTTGCCATTCACCAATGCAGGGCGGATAGCCGCAACAGGACACCGTGCCACAACGGAGGGACGTTCACACACGTTAGCAACCAAATTATGGTTAATTTTAGGTGGCTTAGTGTGTTGGATATTAATAGCAATATCGCCTTGCCCACCACAGTTAATTTGACAACAAGATGTGGTGATATGGACACGATTGGGCATATCTTCACGAATAAATTCTTCGTGCAATTCATCCATCAGTGACTTCACCACACCAGACGCATCTGTAGCGGGAATATCGCAATGCAACCAACCCTGGGTATGGGCAATCATTGTCACGGAAGGGCCAGTCCCACCAACCGGAAAACCTTCTTCCACCAATTTCTCAACCAGCTGCTGTACTTTATCCTCTTTAGCAACCATAAATTCAATGTTGCTACGAATGGTAAAGCGAACATAACCATCGGCGTAATTATCCGCAATATCACACAATTTACGAATGGTATAAATGTCCATCTGCCGCTGAGTCCCAGCACGCACCGTCCAAATTTTATCGCCACTTTTTGCTGTGTGGCACAATACCCCCGGACGAGGACGTTCATGATATTTCCAAGCACCGTAATTTTTCGTCATCACTGGGTGCATATATTGGAACGGATCCGGTACGCCGCTTTCTATGGGCATCCGTGGTGGCATAACAACCTCCTAAAATAGCCTAATATTTATAATATAGTGATAAAGAAAAGCCAGCAATGACTTCACTGAAAAAAAAGATTATCTAGTTCATAGAGCCGACAAATATCTCATCACACGGTTCGGTTCTTGTTTCAACCAAGCTGGTTGCCACAGCAAACTGTAACAAAGTCATCTTGTCCACAAGCGTTAATTTCCGAGGAACTCCCGGTATATCGTTTTTTAAGTTAATGGCCGCATTTAAATCGCGAACAATTTGATGTCCCCCCAGAAGGCTACTCTATGCACATAAATTGTTTTAATATTAGTGTGGCTAATAACGGGCCCCCAATTTGGGTTTTGGACGCTAGCCTTCCGTTCCTCACCCAAATGAGCCGCTCAAAAATGAATGATAAATCAATTAAATAAAAAATGTGTGCATAGAGTAGCCCCGAAGGGGGATGGGAAGGCGACTCTCTGGTTATTGATATTAGGCCGCCAATCGTTTTTCTTCCGCTTTACGATCAAACCACTTCTGGGCCTCTTCATCCCAAGTATCTATTCTGACGTAAGAGCTTTGACGCGGTTCTGACACCATATTGGGATCAACTTCCAAGCCAATTCCTTCAAGGAAGTTAGGTAAACCAATACGTTCAATCATTTCCCCGGTGCGTTCATGTTCTAACGCATTTTCGGCGAAAAAGTCAATCGTATTTTCGGCAATCTCCTTCAACCGTTCGTAATCTTCCTCCGTTTCCAGTTTCATAAACGGCACAACCACTGTACCCATTAAATCACCAATTTTCAAGGTACGTTTACCGCCCATAAGAACGGTCACCCCTTTATCATCACCCGGCGACAAAGCAGTGGTCATCACGTTAATGCAGTGCATACAGCGCACACAATTGCGATTATCAACCGCTAAAGTGTCGTCATCATTGAGCGACAAAGCATGGGTTGGGCAACGAGTTACCACGTTATCAATCACGTATTTGCGCCCTTTCTTAGCGACAAACCCTTTGACTTCTTCTTGCTCGACTTTCATGTCGTCGCGCCACGTACCAATGATGGCCATGTCTGCTCTTTCGATTGAGTTCATGCAATCGTTGGGGCAACCAGAGACCTTAAATTTGAATTTATAAGGTAAGGCTGGACGATGCATGTCATCCAAGAAATTGTTCACCAACATGCGTAGTACTTTTTGTTCATTGGCGCAAGATTGTTCGCAACGGGCTGCACCCACACATGACATCCCCGTCCGCACAGCAGGCCCTGCACCGCCCAAGTCAAAGCCGATCTCGTTCATGGCATCAAAAGCCTCTTGAACCTTATTGCTTGTTGCACCTTGGAACATGATATCGCCACTTTGTCCATGAAAGGCGATTAACCCCGAACCATGTTCTTCCCAAATATCACACAGTTGACGCAGCAGTTTGCTATCGTAATGCATACCAGCAGGTGGTTGGATCCGTAAGGTATGAAATTCTTTGGATGCGGGATATTTATCCGCTACCTCAGAAAAGCGTGGAATAACACCACCACCATAACCAATGACACCCACCGTGCCACCTTTCCAATAACCTTTGCGGGTTTTATAGGAATGTTCCAATTGCCCTAACAGATCAACCATCATGTTTTGATATGGCTTGCCCTCATCTTTGGCGAGACGCTTAAGTCCCGTGACAAAGCTTGGCCAAGGTCCGCTTTCCAGTTGATCAAGCATCGGGGTTTCGTGCATTGATTTACTCATTTGTACTAACTCCTTTGGTAAAAAAATAAATCTTTGAGGAACTTGCAAAACTTCAAAGTGCAACCAAAAATCAACGACTGAAAGGCGTATCAACTTCTCGTTATTGTTTTATCGTTTCTGCTTAATCGTTTTGCAAGAGGCTCCTTTGGTAAAAATTTGGGGTAAAAAATTCCATGCAGGTTCAGCTAAACACTGCATCAGGCACATAATTGCATAAGTACCGTATTGTTCGGTTTTTGTCAGGCGCATCGATCTCTAAATCAATATGTCCTAATATAATAATTCAATGATGTTTAAAGTCAAGATATTTTTATAAGACTAAGTCAAAGATTTTTTTTGGCCTTTAGTATATAAAGAAACATTATATCAGCAAACTTTTGTCCTTTTTTCAAAGGGCACTTTCAGCCGTTATACTAAAAAAGGGTTAACTTCAAACATTATAATGCCACAAACTCTTTTCTTATTAATCTAGCCAATCAAGCCCACTTTTTCGTCAGTCACGCCAAAATGAGCGTCAGATTCAAGTCATTATTATATACTAAATTGAATTATCTTTAGAGGAACTTGCAAAACGCAAAAATTGGGCTTTTGGAAAATCGAAAGTCGAAACTGGGAATTTCCAATTGGAAATTAAAATAAAGCTCACATAATCTAATAAAAAACAATAATTATTAAATAAACATTTTTATCTGCTGTCTAAGCTCAATCAGCATTCTATTCTTAACTTAAATTGTTTGCCTATTTTAAGTGTGTACACAAAATTTTAAAAAAACGCAGACGATGAGCGTGCTAATTTTTTGAATTGAGTTTAGAGCCTCTTGCAAAACCATTAAGCAGAAACGATAAAACGAGAAATTGAGACGCCTTTCAGTCGTTGATTTGTGGTTGCACGTCGACGTTTTGCAAGTCCCTCTTTAGATAAACGAATTAATATTTATTCTCAATAAGAATCCATACGTTTGTTGTTTTTATTCTAAGGCTTTCAAATCAATATACATTGTTCTCATTTACCCAAAAGGCCAATTCGTTTATCCTAGTTATTCGTTATACTTAACGACAATGCGTTATAAAAAACGGATAGCTGATGAACGCCAGACTTTATTAAGGCATGTCGTCGTTGAAAAGGTATTATAGTCATTGTACAGACATAAGTGCTATTCCTTGAAGCTAAGTGATTGATTTTTTGTCTTGTATTTATTTAATCTTTTAATTTAGTCGTTAGGTTATTTAGAGATCAGTTATTAATTAATATTCAATACCCAAAAAATCGATTTCTTTTTAGAGTATTATTTAATTCGGGTACAGCTCGCACAAGTGAATAACAGGTTGTCCCTAAAGAGCCATGCGGGTAAAAATCAATGGGTTATAGTTGTTACGTTGGGCTTATAAAGGGCTTCGTAAAGTACCCGTTCGCAAAGTATTATATATAAGTATAAATCGTTTAGCTACATGCTATATGTTTATAGGTACTAGCGAATAACAAATAGCGAATCTAAATATGAAGACTCAATTTAGGGCATCGGCTTACTTTATTTATTAAAAAGAGTGTATGTCAAAAAGAGCGCCTTTACTAAAAGTCAAGGCGGATTAAGTTCATCCCTAGACTGTTGAGAAGATAAATAAAAGATTGATAGTCAATTTTTAAGTTCGTTTGGTATATTCGCCATAAACCCTATATAAAAAATGTTATCAAGGCTGTTCAAAGATTCGCTATTCGCTATAAACCTAGCGAAAACGACATTTAGCTTTGCCTATCGAAAATTAGCGAATCCAAGTTTGAAAACAAAACTTCTCGTTACGAAAAATACCAAAAGGCAAAAGAGAATTTTACAGCTTTCAGCAGGTTTCACAATAATCACCCTCAAATTTCAGGATAAAATATGTCAAATCAACAGCCATTTAAAGATCCACAAGAGATTTTTCAAGCCTTTAGCAACAAGGAAACTGAGGAAGTCTTGCAAAACTTTGCTACCCATCAATGGCAGGAAATGCTCAGGGGATTTATGCAAGCTTGGAATACACTGACAACACAATCGCTGCAAAATCCCCATGGCTGGGTGGAAATCATGACCCATTATCAACAACAACAGATGACTTTATGGCTCAACATGCTGGGTGCAAAGTCGGGTGAGCCTGTTGAAGCCGTGGTCTCCCCCAAATCCGGTGATCGTCGCTTTAACGCGCCAGACTGGAATGAAAACCCCATTTTCGACTACATCAAACAATCTTATTTGTTAGCCTCTAATATGCTAAATGACATGGCAGCGGCCACACAGCTTGATTCTGAAAATCAGAAAAAACTGACTTTCTACACCAAGTACTTTATTGATGCCATGTCGCCTACCAATTTTGCCGCAACCAATCCCGAAGTCATGCGGCTGGCCGTCGAAACCAAGGGACAAAGTCTTATTGATGGCTTGAAAAACCTACTCACTGATATGGAAAAAGGCCGTATCAGCATGACAGATGAATCAGCCTTTGAAGTTGGCAAAAATCTCGCCATCACCCCTGGTGCGGTCATCTACGAAAACGAATTGATGCAATTGATTCAATATCAGCCCACCACCGAAACGGTATTAGATCGTCCTCTCATTATCGTCCCCCCTTATATTAATAAATATTATATTTTAGATCTGAGGCCCGAAAATTCCTTTGTCAAATATGCCGTTGACCAAGGCAATACTGTTTTTGTAATCTCTTGGATCAACCCAGACAAAAACCTGAGCAAGCTCGAATGGGATCATTATCTCACAGATGGCGTTTTCAAGGCCATAGAAATTGCTAAAGCGATCACGGGTGTCGAAAAAGTCAATACCACATCTTGGTGTATTGGGGGAACCTTATTAGCAAGTGCCCTAGCCGTCTTGCATGAAAAACAAGACGATTCTGTCACATCAGCAACTTATTTTACGACTATGCTCGATTTTTCAGAACAGGGCGATCTCGGCGTATTTATTGATCAAGTACAAATTAGCCAAGTCGAATCACAGCTAGAACACACTGGTATACTCTCAGGCAAAGATTTATCCCTAGCGTTTTCCATGCTCCGGGCTAACGACTTAATTTGGTCCTACGTCGTCAATAACTATCTCAAAGGGCAAACGCCAACGCCATTTGATATTCTATACTGGAACAGTGATCCCACCAACTTACCGGCTAACATGTACAGTTACTATATCCATAATATGTATATGGAAAATAACTTGATCAAACCCAATGCCTTAACGATGTGTGGTGTACCCATTAATTTGAGAAACATCAAAACGCCCTGCTACTTTCTCTCAACGATTGATGACCACATTGCGCCGTGGCAGACCACATTTAGCGGTGCCCAATTAATGTCAGGAGAATTTGTACTGGGTGCCAGCGGACATATTGCCGGTGTTATCAACCCGCCTGCTAAGAAGAAACGTCATTACTGGATTAATGGCGAATTGGAGCAAGGCCCAGCTCACTGGTTAGAAACGGCACAATCTCAGCCTGGTAGTTGGTGGCCTCACTGGAATGAATGGCTTAAAAAACAAGGGGGTGATGAAGTACCAGCCGCGACAACCTTAGGCAACGCAGACTATCAGAAGATTGAAGACGCACCAGGACGTTATGTCAAAAAACGCATTTGGGATTAATGAAAACTGAAAAAATCGCTGAGCGAATAATAGCGAATGGGTATGTATAGTATATAGTTGCAATTCAATAGGACAAGCAAGGCTAAAGCCTTGCACGTTCATTCGCTACACCCCGATGCACCTATCAGTTTATAAATTGGTCACGCATAAATGCCACCGCACAGCTATAAATATTTTATTTTACGTTAAAATTTTTTGGAGGCAAAGCGCCAAGTTTTGAAAACGGATAGGTGCATCGGGCTACACCCTAACGGGTTTGACGATCAGAGTTTTGCTTCTTTACAGATGAAGGCTGATACTAAATGCTGGTGTATAACGATGAGTGAAATAAATCCCTAATCTCATCCCTTTTTCAAGGAGGGATTTAAACAACCCGTAAAGATTTGAATGTGAATAGCCTTCGTCGCGACAATTTTTGCAAAAACTTGTTCAGGCTAAAGTTTAGCCAAGCTAAACTTTAGCCTGAACGCCAAACCTCAATGCCATTGATTTATTGTAAGTACTGAACCACAAATAAACCGGTATTTTACAGCAAAGGGCTGTAGCTAAGGATTGCCCCCTACACACCTGAAAATTTATGGTTCAGTACTTACCATTACTGGGCTATGGCCCCATCGCTTACCGTTCTATCCTTATACACAAGTTGCTTATGCTTTGCCACCCATTGCGCTTCAAGAACAAAACACTTACGGGTTTAAACTCTCTCGTTCATCGTTAGAAAGACAAATAGCAAAGCAAACTCTCGTCAAGAATTGGCGTTCAAACTTTGGTTTGAATTGCAATCTAACTGAGACAAACTAAAGTTTGTACTCCGATCAAAACAAACTAAAATTGATCGAGCGAAGCTCGGAACGAAGTTTGTACGGAAACTGACAATGTCTGTGATAAAGCATTCTTTGCCCCAGTTTTTACGCGCAAAAACTTTATTTCACACTAAAGTTTCGCTTCGCGAAACTTTAGTGTGAAATCGTGATTTGGGAACATTATTTTTTTTTGACTCCCTTACTACTATGCTAGATTTGTTCCTTAATAAGCTAAGTCTTTGATTGTAATTATATTTTTATATTATACGGCAATGGGTTACGTTTATTTAGGGACAAGTCTACTGTAAAACGAGCCTTATAAAAAGACAGTTGGACAATTACTCATGTTCAAACAGGGAGATAATAATTTACTGATGTTACGCACTCAACTTCTTGGATTGAAGAACGCAAACGACAATTGATGCTGGTCAAGTTTGGTTCACTTCAATCATTCGATAGCCCACTCATTTTGTAAGAGTATCTGCATCAAGACGTGATGTTTCGTGCGCTTGTATAACCTTAATAAGAATAAGGGTGCGTAACATCAGTAATTATATTTGCTGATTTGGCGGCAGAACAATTAATCAGTGCCGAAAAAGATAAAGGTAGAATTGTGGTTGAAGTCGGCAGCGATAAATAAATTATGCCATGTCATAAATCAGTCAAAAATTATCAAACTAAAAAGCCACGTTTGAGGTCAGTTTTTTTTACTGATACTAAATTAAGGTTAAAAGTTTTATCAAATCCTCCAAAGTAAAAGACTTAGTAAAAATTTTTTCACATTTAACAAGTGAAGTTTGGCACTTTGTCGCTTGACTTTACCACAGGTTTCACATTCAAATACATTACCGGTTGGCGCTTGACTCACTATTCGCTTGTTGCCTTCGATAATTATTTTTATGAACAGGAAATCTCTAATAATACCCATTCTCTTTGAGAAGTTTATGGAAGCTATTCCTCAAGCGAATTTTTCATTTTTTTTAATATAAAGGAAGCACTGTGACTGAATTTGAAGGCCAAATTTGGGCCGCTCAAGACAATGATGAAGTCAATTTCTTATGTACCACCAAACGAATTAAACACAAAATTCAAGTTGTTAACGAAAAAGGCCGCGAACTGCGCCTATCCCAAGATAAATTGTTATGGCAGCATCCCAGCACCGCTAGAGGAGTTGAAGATTGGCAAAACAAATTTTTGAAAATTCAAGCTACGGTAAACTCCTTGTGTGATGGCATTGATGTTGCTCTGCTATGGGAAACGGCGTTAGAGTTAGAAATATCTGACATTAACGAATTAGCCGAACTTTATTTTGGGGAGGAAATAAGCACCGAACACTTAGTCGCACTTTGGCAAACACTGGCTCAGGATCATTTGTATTTTAAACGTCGGGGCAAAAATTGGGAAATGCGTACTTTTCAACAAGTTGAAGAGGTTAAAACGCAACGTGAACGTGAACAGGCACGGATTAAAGCACAAGCGTTAGCGCGAGATTTATTACAACCCATCGCTAAAATTCCACTACCCGCCTTTCCACATTTAGCGAACACGCAAAATGCCGAAAATGATGAGCAAGCCGTTTTTCAGGTTATCGAAACACCTGAAGAAATTATGCCATTTATAGAACGTTTAGAAGCTTGGTTACGAGGCGATACTGACAAAGATGTAGAAGAACTTATCAACCGCAATGCCGTCGCGGTGAAATTGGCACCACGCGAATTAGCCTTTGAAATTTTGCAAAAAATCGGGCGTTTACCTCTTGATGCTGATCGCGATGTCATTATCGCAGGATTGAAGCCTGAATTTTCGGCAGCTATCAATGAAACCGTTCAAGCGGTAAAACCTTGGCAACCGACAGAGACACAAAGCATAACTGATGTGCTATTCAGTATAGATGATGAAGATACGCGCGAAGTGGATGATGCACTGAGCATTGAACGAGATGGCCCGTTGTGGAAAATGACGATTGCCATTGCCGATCCCGCCAGTGTTATTCATCGTGGCGAGCTTTTGGACAAAGAGGCGATGCGGCGTGGTACCACTGTTTATTTACCAACACAAACGATTTTAATGTTACCAGAACGCATTTCTTGTGATATTGCCAGTTTAACGGCCGGACAAGTTCGCTCATCCCTTGTTATACGTGCATGGTTAAATGCAGTAGGGGAAATGACGAAAAGCAATATCAATAGAGAGCCAATACGAGTACTCAAACGCTTGGACTACATCGAAGCCGACAGACTGATTGCACAAGAACAAGATGAGACAGCTCAACGACTGCGCGAATTATTGAATTGTGCTAAACAATTGCATGCTAAGCGCCTGGCCTCCGGCGCATTTACCCTGCAACGTCCTGAATATAAAATCAGTGTCAATGCAGACAAGATTAGCATTAATATGATTGAGCGAGATTCACCTAGTCGCCTACTGGTAGCCGAAATGATGGTATTAGCAAACCATATTGCTGCCAAGTATGCATTCCATCATCAAGTACAACTCATTTACCGTGTTCAAGATCCACCATTGGAACCGATTACCGAAAAAATGGCCGCCGATCCGCTAGGCTTTCATAAAGTGCGTAAATTCTTAGGCCGTTCTTCATTATCCTTACAACCAAGTGGACACAGTGGCTTAGGTTTATCCATGTACACGCAATTATCTTCACCGCTGCGCCGTTTTGCCGATTTAGTCATGCAACGGCAATTGATGGCACACTTGGTGGGTGAAGAATTACCTTATGATCAAGAGGAATTGTTGAAAGTACTCGAAACGGCTGAACGAACCGCACGCGAGTCTCGCTTTGTTGAAAACGAAGCTAAAAAACGCTGGCTTATGCAATATTTGAAACAAACTTGGAAAAACCAGCCTCTCAATGTTCTCATCATTAGCGAAGTGAAAGCCGGTTACAAAGTCGAAATACAACCCTGGGGCGCCGAGGGCTTTTTGGCAAGCTCAAATTATTTTCAAACGGGTCAACTGGTTAGGGCTGTTATTGATAAAATTCGTGTTAAAGCTGGGAATGTCCGCTTAAAATTAGCGACATAAGGCTTCTTGGTACTGGGGTTATTCAAGGGTTCGTGAGTATTGGGCTGCGATATCAGTGAAAAAAGGCAATATTGAGGCCGGATCACATTCCCAATTTTTGTAATCCCTACAAACCAATGCAGGTATTAAAAATAAATTCATTGTCCCAGTTGACAGATTAAAACAAACTGGGGCAAGTTAAAAAGACATCAGTACTGTAATACCTCTATTGAGTTTGTAGGGACTACCAACTGTATTTAATTGAAGACATGCAATATAGCCGAAAGGAATGAAGGCAAATTGTCCTTCTTATCATGATGGGAGTTAAATTGTAAATTAGCTATTAATCACGTTAATCAATTTAATCATGATAATCACCGTTCTATTGATCTTGTCAATGATCTCCCTCCTTTTAAATAAAATCCCCTTGATTTCAAAACAATCAAAAAATCAAAAATCGATTTCACGCTTTCAGAAGTTTTTGCACGCAAAAACTTTTGCGTGAAAATGTTATTGTCCATTTTTCCATTCATGAAAAATCAAAGTTGATGAATGGATAATTCATTAATAAACCATTCCCAATTCAAAATTTACAACATGTTTAAATTCCAAACCTTTAAAGAAAAATCGCTTACTCGTACCACGCTTTTCAAAATTGGCATCTGGATTACGACAGTCATTATTTTAGCAGCTATCACCAGTTACTTAGTGGTTGCTTCAAAAATTGAGAAACAAACCCTTCACCAACTTGAAAACTATATTGCCGCACGGGGAGAATGGGAAAATAACCTCTTTGAGTTAGTACAAGACAATCACGCTTTATTGGAAACAGCAATAATAGAACAACTAGAGAATCTTCAATCTAATACTTTAGCGACATCTCCTAATGAAAAGGGAAAAGCGACGTTTGACTATTTGTTTACCCGTTATGCCGACGGCGTGATTCGAAATCACCCTGAACATTTTGATAGCTTAAAAGACAGTTGTGTTTACATTAATAAATCATTACCTATTACCAGTGAGCTTCAGCAGCAAGTACTGACTTTTTACGAATTGACTAATCAATATGGCCAAGCTTGGTCAAATCGTTTTGAAAACACCTACCTTTTGACAACCAACAAATTTCTCTCCCTATATTGGCCTAACGTACCCACTTGGTGCCAGGATGCGAAGGCCGATTTGGACTTAACTCAAAAAAAATATTTTTTGGATGCTGATCCACAACATAATCCAGATCGCACAACAGTCTGGAGCGGTGTCCACTATGAGCCCATTGCCAACAAATGGCTGGTATCTGCCATCACACCCGTTAATATTGACGGTCAACACATTGTCAATATCGGTAATGACATAGAATTTGGCGATTTAGTGGAACGCACCCTCACTCAACGTTTAGAAAATACTTATAACATGATTTTCAGAAATGACGGACGATTGATTGTACACCCGCGTTGGATTTACCCAATCATGCACAAAAACGGTCATTTCAATATGCTTACAGATGGCAATCCCCAATTGAAACGCATTTTTCATCTGGTGCAAAAAGCGGGCAGTGGTATTGTTGAAGATGAAGAAAATTATCAATATCTGGCGATTACCAAAATGGCAGCAACTGGCTGGTATTTTGTTATTGTTTATCCAAAAACGTTTGTTGCCGAAACCGCTTGGCATACAGCCCAACTGATTCTTATTTTAGGCATCCTCTGCGTCTTCATCGTCCTAACGCTTGTATACATCATCATGCAGCAGCAAATCACGAAACCCCTAAAAGATCTTCTGATAGCCGTATACCGACTCAGTGATCATAACTTTGATCTACATTTCACATTAAATAGAAACGATGAATTAGGACACCTAGCTGATTCCTTTAACGCCATGGCAACCATTTTGGCTGATAGAGAAAAACAACTGATTGATTATGCAGATGATTTAGAAGACAATGCGACAGAACTCACCCACGCCAAAGAAAAAGCCGAAGCGGCTAACCTTGCTAAAAGCCAATTTATTGCCAATATGAGCCACGAATTGCGGACACCGCTTAATGCCATTATTGGTTATAGTGAAATGCTACAAGAAGATGCACAAGACTTGGGGGAAGAAGATTTTGTTGACGATCTGACTAAAATTCAATCCGCAGGTCAACATTTATTAGGACTCATCAACGATGTATTAGATATTTCCAAAATTGAAGCGGGTAAAATGGAAATTTATTCCGAAACGTTTGACTTAGCATTTATGCTTCATGAAGTGGTTAGCACCGTTCAACCTTTAATAACCCAAAACAATAACACGCTTCAAACGCAATATAGTGACAACTTAGGAAATATGCATGCTGATCTCACTAAAATACGACAATCTCTGTTAAACTTGCTCAGTAATGCATCTAAATTTACAGAAAGGGGCATCATTACCTTAATCGTCACCCGCCATGTTGAAGAAAATTCACAGTGGATTGAATTTAGTATCAAAGATAACGGTATTGGCATGACTGAAGAACAGAGCCAAAAACTGTTTCAAGCCTTTACCCAAGCCGATGCTTCTACCACACGCAAATATGGCGGAACCGGCCTAGGCCTCGTGATTACCAAACGTTTCACCGAAATGATGGGGGGTACTATCAGCGTAGAAAGTGAATCTGGACAAGGGAGTACTTTTAATATCTGTTTACCCGCGATAGTGGTTTCCACAGACTCCACGCCACTTTCAAAAAAGGAAAGCACATCTCATCAAAAAGCCTCTTCAGGATCAGGTATTGTGCTAGTGATTGACGATGATCCCACTGTCCGTGATTTATTTAAAAATGACTTAAGCAAACAGGGTTATCAAGTGGTTGTTGCCAATAATGGCGATGAAGGTTTAAGACTCGCGCGTCAATTACAGCCTGAAGCCATTACCCTTGATGTCATGATGCCTGGTATGGATGGCTGGATGGTATTATCTGCCCTCAAAGCCGACCCTATTTTAGCCGACATTCCAGTCATTATGGCATCAATCATTGAAGACCAAAAACTCGGCTACTCTTTAGGCGCAGCCGACTACTTGATTAAACCCATCAATCGCCAGCAATTAGTGACTGTCTTGGATAAATACCACATTAATAGCCAAGCTGAGCATCATTTGATGATTGTTGAAGACGATCAAAACACGCAAGAAATGATAGAAACCCTGCTTAAAAAAGCGGGCCTACAAAGCACAATCGCCAAAAACGGTCGGATTGCTTTAGAAAAAATGGTTGAAAAACAACCCGATTTAATTTTGCTTGATTTAATGATGCCAGAAATGGACGGTTTTGAATTTGCAGCCCATTTGCGCGAACACGAACAATGGTGCAAAATTCCCGTTATTGTTTTAACGGCCAAGACTTTAACTCAAGAAGAACATGAACAACTCAATAAAAATGTCCAAACCGTGTTTCAAAAAGGGGCCTATCACCAAGACAAATTATTAAAAGAAATTAGAGAATTACTCAAAAACCAGCCCTTTCAAAAAATGAAAAATGCTCCGATTGAAGTTGACCTAAAATTTATGAAAAATGTAGATTGATGTTGAAATGATTGAAGTCATGTTAATCAGCGAAAATCAGGGTGTCAGCGTCATCTGCGTTCTCTCTTTACCATTCACAATTAATTACCATTCACCATTCACCATTATAATAAATTATGTCCACACCAAGAAACTTTATTCCCTTAAATGTTGCTATTCTCACTATTTCAGACACCCGCACTGATGAAAACGACACCTCCGGCAAAACCCTCGTTGAACGCCTAACGAATGCCGGGCATCATCGAGCCGATAAAACGATTGTGCCCGATAACATTTACCAAATTCGGGCAATTGTCTCCAAGTGGATTGCCAACCCAGACATTCAAGCCATTATCACCACCGGCGGCACTGGTGTCACCGGCAGAGATGGCACCCCAGAAGCCATTCAACCCCTACTAGACAAACAACTTGAAGGTTTTGGTGAACTGTTTCGCGCCATCTCTTTTGAAGAAATTGGCACCTCAACCCTCCATTCCCGGGCCCTCGCAGGTGTTGCCAACGGCACCTATATTTTTTGCTTACCCGGCTCATCAGGAGCCTGCAAAACCGGCTGGGACAAAATTATTCAACCCCAAATCGACAACCGTACTCGCCCCTGCAACTTTGCAGAAATGATGCCCCGTTTACAAGAATAATAGTAGAGACGCGATCGCGAAGCGTCTCTGTCAAGCGTCGAAAGATCATAATAGTAGAGACGCGATCGCGAAGCGTCTCTGTCAAGCGTCGAAACATCATAATGGTTTCGACGCGATGCTTCCCGTCTCTGTCAAGCGTCTCTTTGAAGCGTCAGATTAGAGAGACGCGAGCATCGCGTCTCTACATACAATGAGAGAAAACTGATAGCTGGTTACCCCATTATGATATAGCGTTTCCCGATCTCATGACGTACAGTTATATCAAGAAAATCGAACCGCAAAATAAATTTGGTTTGAAAAGAAGGCCGCAAAATAAATTTGGTTTGAAAAGAAGGCCGCAAAATAAATTTGGTTTGAAAAGAAGGCCGCAAAATAAATTTTGGAACGATAATGATTTGTACTTAGCGTAGCCGACCTTCGGTTCATTCAATCGGGAAACGCTATAATTGATAAGATAACTGATAACTGATAACTGATAATCACAATGCCTCAACTTTTAACACTCTCCAGAGCAGCACGCCTCGTCGGTACAACACGTAGCACACTTCAAAAAAAAATCCAAAGTGGCGAATTATCTACCTTTGAAGGTGAAGTTGCTGTCACTGATTTATTACGTGCTTACCCCGACACGACAATGGAAGATACCAGCATGCTAGAGCGGGTAGAACAAATCAAAGCAAACGCTATCTACGATAAACGACCAGAATATACCGCTTTACCCAGTCCAGAAGTGTTGTTCGCTCGTCTTATCACTTTAAGTCAAGAACTGATCTCAACCAAATTAGAACTCAAAAGCTATTCAGAACTGATTGAAACACTCAGTCAAAAACTGATTGACACTGAGAAAACCGAGCAAGCTAATTTGCGCTCTCAGATCACAGCACTGCATGACTGGTTAAAAACAGAACGACAAAACCGCTCTCAAAAAGTCAGCGAACCGACAGCACAATTACTTGCCAAAGATACCCTCCTTCGGATTATGGCCGCCCATGTCAAAGTCATTCCCAGTGGCCATGAATTTTTTATCGAAGGCAATGACTCCATTCTGGAAGCCGCCCTGCGCGCCGGTTTAGCCTTAAATTACGGCTGTACTAGCGGCAATTGCGGATTATGCAAAGCACGAGTCGTTTCAGGCGAAGTGCAACAAATTCGCCACCATGATTATGTGATCAGCGAAGCCGAAAAACGGATGAATTACAAACTGATGTGTTCCTGTACCGCTGTCACCGATATCACCATCGAAGCCGCAGAAGCCCACAGTGTCGCAGATATTCCCCAACAAGAGATAGAAGCAAAAGTCAAAAAGCTTGAACACCTAGCTGATAATCTCTTAATACTGCATCTCCAAACCCCCAGAACCCAAACTTTACGGTTTTTTGCCGGCCAAAAGGCGACCTTGATTTTAGAAGACGGCCTATCAGCCGACTACTTCATTGCCAGTTGCCCCTGTGATGGACGCAACCTAGAATTTCATTTAGACCAACGCCCAAACGATCCCTTTACCGAAGCCGTTTTTAACCGATTAAAAAAAGGGCAAATCGTAAACCTTAAAGGGCCAAAAGGCGATTTTGTGCTACAAGAAGATTCAACGCGCCCCGCCCTCTTCATCGCCTATTCCCACGGCTTCGCCCCAATCAAGAGTCTAATTGAACACGTCATCGCGTTAGACACCGTGCCCAGCTTCCACTTATATTGGATTGCCTCCCAAAAAAGCAAACACTACCAAAACAACTGGTGCCGCGCCTGGGCAGATGCCTTAGACAACTTACACTACACCCCCCTAATGGCTGACGCGCATGACGAAACACTATTAGAACAATCCTTAACCCAAATCATTAAAGATTATCCCAAACTTAATGACTTTGAAGTCTACATCGCAGGCCCAGAAGCCTTTATTACAGCCGCTAAAGCCATGCTACACCAACATCACCTACCCGCGTCACAATGTCATACCGATATCCTTAATGAGATGTGATATCAATGCCCCTTTTGTTTGTAGTAGGCGATTTCTCGCCTTACTCAAGGCCGGCCTTAAGGCGATTTATCGCCTTACTCAAGGCCTTAAGGAATTAAACATTGTTAATTTAGTTAGTATCAGTCAAAAACAAAACTGACATAAGACGTGGCTTTTTAGTTTGAGAGTTTTTGACTGATTTATGACATGGCACGATTTATTTATCGCTGCCGACTTCTAAACGTCCTTTTCCCTTAAAAAACCAATCCCCTTGAACCAATCCCCCCTTCTTCGCACCCACGGCATCTTTGCGGTAAAAAAATCAGCTAAACCCACTATTTTAATGATATTATCATGACTTATTGAGAGCCTGTTTTAAAAGTCTGCTTAACAGTTAATAAACTCTTTTTAAGTCGCTAAAACGCCTACTACTACAAACGGTGAAATTTATGTTAGAAAATCTGATTGCTATTATGGATGGATTTGGTACAACTGGAGTTGATAAGACAATCTGTGGCATTTTTAAAAGTCATGGTGAGAAAATAAGCCAATCCCTTGAACAAATGACAATGACTGTTGAATGTCTTTCAGATAAAATCTGGTACGCTCCAAATGTCATGAGTGTGCAGGATATTAGTCAATATCGTCAGTGGATTGTAGAAGATTTGCCGGAAGCGCGGGCTTTATTAGAGCCTGTGCAGCGTGTTCTCAAAAGTGAGATATTGTCTTCAGCTATGATTATAATGCCTGATAAAATGCACAGGGCGTTCGCAAAAAATCCTTGGGATGTATTAACCGATATCCGTCCCATCAGCACCATTTTGACTTCTCATGCCAATATGATACCCGTGCTATTTGCTTACGAAGGTGTGCAATATCTAGGCTGGCAAATGAGTAGTCGTTTACCTCAATTGTTTGATTGCCAGTATAATGAATCATGGGCACCTCGCGAATTATTAGATTCCGCTTTAGCCTCTAACGAGGAAAAACAAAATGAAAATCGGCCTTTTGTGCCTAATGAAGTCTTCTACACACTGCAAGGGCATCAAGATTGGGTCAATTCAGTCGCCTTTAGTCCCAATGGAAAGCTACTTGCCTCTGGCGGTGAAGATCACACTATCAAATTATGGAAAGTGAAAACCGGTAAAGCAATCCGCACTATAAAAAAACGCTGGTGGCGAAAAGGACATCATGCTCCCGTGAGAACGGTTGCTTTTAGTCCTGACAGCAATATTTTAGCATCAGGCAGCGATGACAATACCGTCAAACTATGGAACGTCAAAACGGGTAAACTACTTCATACCCTGCCAGGAAATGGATTGTGTGTCAAAACGGTCATTTTTAGTCCCGATGGACGCACCTTAGCATCGGAAAATGAAAGCATAAACTTGTGGGAAGTCAAAACCGGTAAAGCACTTTTTACCTTCAATGGGCAAAATGGGATCGCTTTCAGCCCTGACAGTCGTCTCCTCGCATCGGAAGGTAAAAACAATACGGTCAAACTATGGGAAGTGAGTACTGGCAAAGAACTCAGTATCTTGAAAAGACATACCGATTCTATTGTGACGATTGCCTTTAGTCCTAACAACACTACGCTTGCCTCAGGCAGTGAAGACGAAACCATTAAGTTATGGGATGTGATTACCGGTAAAAAGTTATATACTTTAAGAGGACATAAACATGCCGTGTTATCTATCACCTTTAGCCCAGACGGACATCTCCTAGCCTCAGCAAGTGCTGACAGTACCCTCAAATTATGGGATATCAGCAATGGCCATGAACTGTGTTCCTTGCAAGAACATAAATGTCAAGTCAATTCTGTCGCCTTCAGTCCAGATGGTAGCCTAATTGCCTCAGCGAGTAATGATCATACGATTAAATTGTGGCAGGAAATCCCCTTAGCCTCCCCTTTAGGTTAGTTCTTATCTTTACCCTAGTTTGTGAGTTTTTTTCCGTACAAACGTGAGTTTTCCGTACAAATTAGATACGCTTATCGAATGTTCAGCATTCACACACAACGATTTATGGGTAAAGCTAAGTATAGGTTCGTTAGGGGGCAAACCCTTTCGGTATTGAATGTAAATAAACTTGGAGATTATCAAGCAATATCAAAAATGCCTCATCACGAAGGATTGAATGTGAAAAGCAGCAACCCTCATCGTTATACAAAATCCCTTACGGATTTAATAGTTTAATAATTAACCATTAACCATTAACCACTAACCATTAAGAATACTTATGAATAAGACATTTAAAATGCTAACAATTGTTAGCCTATTATTACTGTTAACAATCGGTATAATGGAACCGGCTGTTGCCGGCCCTGGGGGAAAGATTGCCTCCGCCCTCTTTCAGACTTTGTGGGGCAAAGTGTTATTGTTTTTCCTGGTTATTCTTTTTTTACCCCTCATTTTGTACACGCTCGTCAGAGAATATCTTGCACAACGTCGCACGCTCAACGATTTGCGTCAACTCGCATTGGTCAATGACTTGTTTGATTGGTTAAGTTTGCGAGATCGCATCACAGATTGTTTTTATCGCGTACATGCCGCATGGCATAATGAAAATATGGTAGAAGCATCTGAATGGGTCACGAACTGGTACTGGAAAAATCAGCAATTAGTTTATCTGGAAGCTTGGGCAAAAGAAGGCCTCGTGAATCATTGTCAAGTCAAGAAAATTAGCAGTATCAGGCCATTGTTTTTAGCTTACCGAGGAGACGATAAGCAAGCAGAAGGTTCCAGAATTGTTGTTTCTATTGCAGCTTATATGGAAGATTATCTCGCAAAACGGGAAACGGGCCAGATTGTAGAAGGAAAAAAAGGGTTTCAAGAAGTGGAAACGGTTTGGACTTTCAAAGTTCAAGAAGGCCAATGGGTGGTTGCCAATATTGAAGAGGATATGCTATCACTAGAGTATGCCCAACTGGCTAATGAACTACCCGCGTATGTAGAGGGATACAAGGAAGTTTACAAAGGTAGGTTGTTTTAAAACTTATGATGGCGCTAAAGCGCCTACTACAACAAACAAGACGACTATTTTGAATGCCCAAATAGAACTGAATGCCGCTTTAGCTACCCCCATCATATTGGCTGGTCAAAAACAAAAAGCCTACTTACGGATAGGGATGACTGGCACCCGTCTTGAAAATGAAAAAGTGGCTCCCCTTAATGTGGTGTTGGTTATTGATAAATCGAGCTCGATGCAAGGTGAAAAGATTCGCCAAGCAAAGGATGCCGCTTTGATGGTGCTTGAGCGATTGCGTAGAAACGATATTTTCTCAGTAGTCACTTATGACCACCGTGGCGAAATTCTCTTACCCGCAACACCGGCACAAGAGAAAGATATCATCAAAACAGCCCTCAATAGAATGCGGGCTGGGGGACAAACAGCACTTTATGATGGAATAGAAAAGGGCGCGAAGGAAATTCAAAAATTTTTAGATCGTAATCGTATCAATAGAATTATATTAATTTCTGATGGACAGGCTAATGTTGGGCCTAATTCGCTTGGTGAATTAGGGGAACTAGCCACCTCTTTGGGTCAAGAAAATATTGTTATCACCACCATTGGTTTAGGATTAAGCTATCATGAAGACTTGCTGACCGTCTTAGCCCAAAAAAGCGATGGTAATCATATATTTGTAGAACATGCAAGCGATTTAGTCCATTTTTTTGATCTTGAATTTAGTGATCTGTTTTCCGTCGTAGCTCAAGAAGTGACTGTCACCCTGATTGGAGTTAATGGCGTGCGTATCATTCGCGTGTTAGGCCGAGAAGCGACAATCCAAGGACAAGAAATTTCAGTCAAACTGAATCAACTTTATAGCAAGCAAGAAAAATATGTCTTAGTCGAACTAGAAGTGCCCCCTTGCCAAGCCACCGAAAAGCATGTCATTGCAGGCGTAGCCGTTGTTTATCGTCAAATGAACGCCTGCACAACGGATCGCGTCAGCAATCTTGTCACAGCACGCTTTACCAATTCACCAGAAAAGGTAGAAGAAAAAACAAATAGAATAGTGATGACAGCCGTAGCAGAACAACTTGCGGTGGAAAAAAGTAAACAGGCTGTCAAATTGCGTGATGAAGGAGAAATCAAAAACGCACAACAACTCTTGCTAAACAATGCCGACTTTCTATCGGAAGAAGCCGCCAAATATGGTTCAGACAATTTAAAAAAGCTGAAAGATATCAATCTAAAAGATGCCAATCACTTAGATCAAAAAAGCTGGGTAAAGCAACGTAAATCAATGCGTCGGGAACAATATAAACTAGAAACTCAGCAAAATTATTAATTCGCCTGCCTCTGTAGGGCCCCATTTTAGTGGCCCCATTTTAGTTCCCAATTTATTTTGCGACGGCCCACATTTCACGCAAAAACTTTTGCGTGAAATCCTTTTAAGGTAACTCCAAAAAATTAAAATACCCACACCTTTAATCAATCTTCTTTCATTCTCTGCGGCTCTGCGTGAGCAGACAGTTTGTTACATAAGATTTGTATGCATAGAGTAGTGTGGTTGTTTTGGGTATTTTATTTTTTTGGAATTGCCTAACTACTCTTGTAGCCTTATTATTCAATCCATACCAAGGAGTAACCCAAAATGCCACTCTTTTCAACCCCCCACAAAACACCTTCATATCGTTGACACAACCAAAATCCTGAAAGATGAAAACGGCCGATGGCATCCTAATGTCAATAGGGATACCTTACATTTAACGCCCGAAGGCTATCATTATCTGAACCAAGCTTTAACGCCCATTTTGACGGCATTATAAAGGCCTATCCAAGAAGCAAAATAAATTGGGTTTGAAAATAGCCGCAAAATAAATTTGGTTTGAAAATTGTTTTGCTCTACGTTCCAAATTTATTTTGTCTTAAATAAGGTTTCTATTTGAGCCTTTTTTGGAATAATCCGAAAATCACATTGCTGCATAAAAGGCCAATCCGTCAGGCTATCTCCCATACCTAATGTCAATTCGGGTTGATATTTTTCAATCAAATACTTAACGGCATAGCGTTTATCAAGGAAGTGGGGCAATAATGAAAAGGCCCGATCATTTTGGTGTACAAAATATTCTGAAGTTTCCAGCGTTTTGAGTTGGGAAAAGAGGCCATCTTGTGTCGCTTTCGGACAATCCCTTTCAGCTTTAACAGTAATATAATAATCATCCACGTTGTACAGTGTGAATTGGGGGTGATTGTCTACCCGTTGTTCAAATTGAGTGAGCAGTTGTGATATAGGCAGCTTAAGTTCTTGATAAGCTTCATGAATCTGTTGTTGCCATTGTTTGTCTTCGATACCTTGTTCAATAATCATGCCGGCGAAATAGAGAATAGCGGTTTCAATACGCGGCGATTGGCTTAACAGGGTATTCTGATATTGTTGAAAATCACGCGCCGTAGTGGGAATGATTTTGACTTTTTCTGAATCATAAAACAATTCAAAAAGCAGCCCTTGCGCTTCTGTCATATAGGAGCCCCTACCCGCTTTCGCACTATGCGTCGCCGGTATCACACCATTTTGATTTTTCCGTTTTGTTTGGAACAGCGTATCGTCTAAATCAAGAAAGAGTAGGATATTTTGCATAATCTCAAAAGAGGAAAGGAAACGAAATACCACAGATGGTTGCCCTTGGTATATATATTATGAGATAAACAGGCTGAAAGTCACTTTCAAAAATACAGTGAAATTCAACGCAAAAAATACCCAAGGTATTATCATTTCGACATGGGTAAAGGGTTTAAAAAGTTTTGGCTCCGATCCCTTAGCGACGACTTCCCATTCTGCATCAAAAGGCGCAATCGGTAAAAATTGCTCTATTTGCAAAATCACTTGAAATTTCGCCGTATTCAGTTGTTTGTATGATTGAATCAGTCTGAACCAAACCAAACACAGGATCATCCCTAAAACACTAATAATCCAATAAAAATCATTAGTTTGAGACGCTTCAACGCCCAATTTAGCCCCCAAATACTCCCCAAATTGTACATAACCCAGCACAGCGATAATGGCACTATTAATCGTCAGAAAAAAAGAATTAGCACTGTGGCGACGGCTACTGATTCTATCGGCCATTTCGACATATAACTTATAAATTTCCAAGCAATGCGTCGCGTAATCTTCACCATACGCCTCTTTACTCTGCTTAAAAAGTACCTTATCAATATTCAAAATCGTCCTCCGTGTGTATTAATCGTTAATTCGTAATTCTTAATGAGTTCACACAAAAATTTGAAATCAGCGTCAATCAGTCTAATCATGATAATCTGCGTTCTATCAAAATTAACAAAAGGACACGCAACATGCAAAACACTAATCAACGCCAAGTCAAATTATTCATTTCTTCGACTTTCTGAGGCCTCTATGATGAACGCGAAGTTTTGGCTAAACACGTCTTTCCCGAAATACGCCGACGTTGTCAGGCCCGAAAAGTCGATTTTGTCGAAATTGATTTTCGTTGGGGCATTTTACCAAAACAAGTCGATTCGGGTGAATTTGTGCCCGTTTGTTTTGCGCGAATTGATGAAGGGCGGCCCTATTTTTTGGGGCTATTGGGAGAACGTTACGGTACGGCAATGCGGCCTGAACAACTCGAAAACGCTTGCGAAAAGTACCCTCTTTATGCTTGGCTGAAACACTACGCTGATCGGAGTATCACCGAATTAGAAATTTCACAGGCTCTATTTCCTGTTAGCCAAACGGTATCGGAGGCCGATCGGCAAGTGACGATTGAACGGGCTTTGTTTTATTGTCGTGATCCGCAGTATGCCGAAATGCAGTCTAAGCCTGATGAATATTTAGATACCGCCGAAAATTGCGAAAAACAACAGGCCTTAAAACAACGCATTCGCGTTCAAGGTTGCCAAATGACGGATTATCAAAAACCGGCCGATCTCAAAACCTTAGTCTTAGAGCAATTATGGGCTTTGATTGATCAAGCCTATCCTGAAGGCAGTGAACCGACTGAACGTGAAATAGAAAATCTCGAACAGGATGCCTTTGCCCAAAATCGGCAATGGGTTTATATCCGCCGTCAATCCGATTTTGATCGCCTCACGGCCCACGCGCTGGCTGACTCAACACAACCCTTAGTGATTTTAGGGGAATCGGGGATCGGTAAATCGGCGTTGTTAGCGAATTGGGCCAGGGCGTATCAAGAAAAACATCCGGCCGATTTCGTGTTTTGGCATTTTTGTGGAAGCAGCCAGGCCAGTACGGATCCGATTGCGATGTTGCGTCGCTTAATGCGCCATTTGCAGCAGTCTTTTAAGATTGAAGACGATATCCCGACAACGGCAGAGGAGGTGATTGAGCAATTGCCACTGTGGTTAGCACAAGTCCAACAGCGCGCGATTATCATTTTAGATGGCCTGAATCAATTGGCAATCAAGGCCAATACGGCCCATTGGTTACCCCATTTTATCCCCGCGAGAATCCGTTTATTGTTATCGACTTTATCGAGTGAAGGCATTAAGGGCGACACCTTGACTCTCGCGCCCCTGTTTGAATCGGAGCAAGGGGAATTTATTGTACAGTATTTATGGCGATTTGGTCGTCAATTAGAGGATCACGCTATTCAGCAATTGGTAGCGGCCCCACAAACGGCTAATCCATTGTATTTACAAGTTATTTTGGAAGAATTGCGCTTATTTGGCAATCATGAAAAATTAGGGCAGCGTCTCGCGTATTATCTTGAAGCTGAGACGCTCCCCGATTTATATCAAAAAGTCTTAGCGCGTTTAGAAGACGACTATCAACCACCAGAATACCCGCATTTAGTGCGCCAGGCCTTAAGCCTATTGTGGGCAACCCGGCAAGGGCTGCGTGAATCGGAGTTATTGAGTTTGTTGAATCAACCTGAAGTTGAACCGCTACCGCAAGCGATTTGGTCACCCTTATACTTAGCCCTGAGTGCCGCCCTGGTTAACCGTGCTGGCTTATTCAACTTTTTCCACGACTATTTACGCCAAGCCGTTGAACAACGGTATTTAAGCGACACTGATCAAAAAAGGGCCGTGCATCGTCAACTCGCTGATTTTTTTGAAACCCTGCCACTTGACACTCGTCAAGCCGATGAATTGCCGTATCAGTTGGAATTAGCGGGGGAAAAGGCACGATTGCAGACGTGTATTACTGAGATACCGATGTTTTTGCAATTGATGGAGGATTATAAAGAATATGAGTTATGGGGCTATTGGCAGCGTCTTGGCACACAAGATAAGATGGTAGCGATTTATCAGGAAGCCTTAAGGCAATATGAAAAAGTGTCGGTGAAAGAAGACTTATCCTATGAACTGAATCACTTAGCCTATTTTTTTAATACTGCCGGCTATTATCCAGATGCTGAACCGCTTTTACAAAGGGCCTTAGGAATAATTTGGCAGGATTGCTATACCATAAAGGGGATTATGACGGAGCCGAACCGCTTTTCCAAAGGGCCTTAGCCATTGCAGAACAAGTCTTGGGGCATGAACACCCTAATACTGTTCTATATCGCAACAATTTGGCAAGGTTGCTTAATTTGAAAAGCCATTCTAGTACAGCTAATTACTAGGATAAACGAATTAAAAAGATTGGATATTCATAATCCATACCTGCTTAGTGGGCACATTCAATTAATAATTTCATGCCCTGATCTCAGTTTACCGAAAGGGGTTAATTCGTTTATCCCCGTAATTAGCTGTACTAGAACTTCGTTTCGTTGTACTAGACTTAAAGAAAACGCTAAAGACGCTAAAGACGCTAAAGGCGCTATTTCTTTAAAAATCAGCGTCAATCAGGATAATCAGCATCATCAGTGTTCTATTCAAAATTTTAAACTCAATAAATTTTTTCAACATTCTCATGAAAAAAAAGGTTGCAGAATGGGCTAGCCAGTTTCAAAGAAGACTCAGTCCAACTCATAGCCCTAATTATCAGTACCAAATTAAATATGCCGGTACTCAAGAAATCTTAGTACAAGGTGGTGGCGAGAAAATTTGGGCTGATGGTATTCGAGTGGAAGAGGGTTTTTTGTTAGAATGCAAATTTATAGTTCAACCGGATAGAAGCCCTTTTATAGAGGACTCACAAATCCCAAATTTTATACGGGAGAAAATCGTTACTCGCGTGGCAGACGAATTTGTTCGGTATGCGGCGGTTATTAACGATCCTAACACGCCTATTATCGGTCTTGAAGTGATTATCAATGAGCCTAGCGCGGCACCCTTTTTTCAAGAATTACTCCAACGATACAAAATACCAGGACGTGTGTTTTATAAGGAGGCATAATGAATTACTTTATTTCACCCCCAGAAGAAACTGAGTTAAAAATTGACTCTGCACAATTGATTAATCGGCTCAAAGCCGAATGGCCGAATAGTGACATTCAGCCCTTAGACAACCCTGCGCGCTCCTATTCACTCTCGTTCAGAATACCGCTAAAAAATAGCTCAATTGAGGGAAGCCTAGAACGAACCGAACAATGCGTTGTTTTAGAAGGAGAAATACAAGATTGCGCCAAATTCGCACTTTGGCTTCGTTCATGGGTTGATCGCCAATACACATTGCTTTTTTATGATGAGGCTTATTCGGCTGATGTTGAACTTGGCTTGGAAACCACAGAACAGGATATTATAAAACGCTTTATCTCTCTTGATGAAGCGCCCTATTCTTTGGATAAGCCAACAGATTCAGGCATGATAACCATTACCTTGCCTATGCCAGAGAATGTCGTCAATTCACTAGCGCGTATTGCACCCGTGTTTGGATTTTCTAATTATCAGCCTTTAATTCAGCATTACGTCAATGAAGGCTTACGGATCGATATGCAACGATTGAATAATCCAACCCTTCAAAAACTCACCAACAGTTTAAAACATCATGGTGTCGATGAAAGCTTGATAGCAAAAGCAGTTGAAGAGGCGACTCATTAACGACTCCAATGCCCAGACGCAAATGATTCATCAGTTTTACCGTTCGTAATCATTTAATCCGTGTGATTTCAGCACGCGACATGACTGGGAATGAAAAGAGGAGTTATAGTCTTTTATGAAAAAAAAATGACCCACTTTTGAAACTGAAGAGCAAGAACGTGATTTTTGGTCATCACACGACTCAACAGAATACGTGGATTGGGAACGAGCCCAACCGGTTTCTATGCCTCATTTGAAACCATCTGTTCAAACCATCTCGCTTCAATTGCCCGAATCAATACTGGATGGGTTGAAAACTTTAGCGAATAAATGGGATGTCTCTTATCAAGAGTTGTTGAAAATTTTTTTGGCAGAGCGTCTCAAAAAAGAATTGGGTTGATAATCACGCTAGGGTGGATTGAAGAGATTTTTTGATCGTCTTGCAGCCTGTCGGAGAATACTGCTTAAGTAATTGTTTTGTATAACATTTACGATTTTGCGTCGTTTGCGTCGTTTGCGTTATTTTTTTAATGGTTTCGCGATTGAAATCGATTTAAACGCTAAAGACGCTAAAGGCGCTAAAGGCGCTATTTATCAATCGCGAATCATTTTATCATCTCAATCAAGGTTCGGACTTTAAGCCTCAAGCTGCCTGACTCAATGCTTCAACTGCCCATTGATTGAGACTTTTGTCACTCATTTCAGCCGCGTTTGCTATGGCTGAGTGGACTTGTGGCGGTATCCGTAAGATTAGATTGTCTGAATAAGGTTGCTGTGGTGTTTTACCCACTTTTTCACAAGTTTCTATATAATCGTTCACCGCTTCTTCAAAACTCTGGCGCAATTCATTAACCGATTCGCCGTGAAAGCCAACAATATCAATGATGCCTGAAAGATGCCCAACAAAGCACTGAGTTAAATTTTGGGATAATGTTTGATTCAATGTCGCCCGCTTACCCAGCCTACGATACATCACCAAATTTATGATGTCATCAAAGAAACAATGCCGGCCGCTTTGTAAGGCATATCCTTCATTTCTTCAATAGGGACTTGTTTTTCTTCGGCTAAAACGAGAAATGGGGCGATTTCGGGTGATGTTTTGTCTTGGACTAAAATCTTGTAGGGTACGCGCCGCAGTAAGACGCGAATGGCTTCCCCAATGCCGGGCCTGATAAATTTGATATCGGTTATCTGATATTTTGTCATGAGTTGATTGACAAAGTTTTGATTTGTCTTTTGCAAGGCCTCTCGATTCAGCGTGGCAAATCCTTGATTGGGGATTTCAAGGGTTTTAATTTCGGCCATGAGCTGTTCAACGTACCAGATCGACAGATCGTCTTCACTAAATTCTGAATAGTATTTGCATCCGTGAAAATCCTCAGGCCCTAAATAGGCAGGATTGAGAATCGTTCGACTGATCAGGCCGTTGATAGTCGCATTTAACAGGGCCGATGGGATGATATAGTCTTCACTTGTGACGGCTACGGTGGCATAACCGCCTATGTCGGCGATGACATAGAGATCAGTCGCAATTTGTGTATTGTGCTTTTGATTAAAAACCGTTACCCATTTTTGGAGTTCTCTCGTAATCCCGCCTTTGCCTGTCCAACCATCTATAAAGACAATATCTTGGCCCTGTTGATCATGTTGAGACAGAATGTAGTGCAGGGCATTGGCATCTAGCCCCCTATCCAGAATAATGGAGATAGAATAATGCGGTACGTTCCGGTTAAATAAATCTCGCAGCGTTCGTTTTAATAGCACGCCGACGGGCGTGCCGGCCCTGGCAAGGGAAACCAGCACGAGATTCTCTTTATCATTCAGTCGGTTAGCTAAAGCTAAAATGTGTTGGGCCAGTTTGTGTTTATTCAGTTCTAAGGCCGTGTAAAAAACGGCCTGGTACTGGGCTGAAGGGAGATATTCTTTGGGAATCATCTCACTATAATGCTTGCCTTCAACTTGCATGATTCTTTCCCTTTCCAAAACGTCTGTGTAAGTCATGGAAATGGGTTTTAATAAAAATGAAATATCATCTGGCTCGTAACTACCACAAAACATGCTGTCTTCCATTAGGTTGCTGGGGTGATAAACAGTTCTATAACCTCACTGGCATACTGTTTGAGTTGTTCGGGTAAATCGTAATTGTCCGGTAAAGTGGTTGTCTCATAACATAAGATGATCGTGTCATAGTGTTTCGGGTTATAGAAGAAATTGTCAATGTTTTCATGGTAGTTGTCTTTAAAAAGCAGTTTGCCTTCCAGATCATTATCGACATTATATGGGGCACGACTGGTGGCTTGCACATACACATCTACCTTGCCCTTTTCCAAATATTGGGCTATCAGAAAGGCCGGATACATACATTCGCCAGTGCCCAATACCAAGACTTTTTTCTGGCGGAATGCCGTGATATCGACGTAATTTTGGCAAGCGATATCAAGGCTTTGGACACCCAATCGCCCAAAATTGTGGGGAATGATGGCATCTAAAATTTTGTCATCGGTTCCTTTGGCAACAGTGGGGTTTTTCAGGTGCATATTGGCTTTCCAGTTGAAACTGTAATAACCTTTATGCATACTGACACAAGTGATGCCGGGAATTTCATTGGGTATCCAATCTAAAATAGCCGCGCCAATGAAACGCTCCACTTGTGGCAATTTTTCTCGTAATGGCTTGACGAGATTGGATAAGGTTTGGCCGGTGGAAAACTCATCATCAATGAGTACCACATTTTTGACTTGGTTTCGTAAATCACGCAATTTGGGATCGGCCGTCTCATAGAGTAAATGAGTTGGCGCGTGGCTATGTTCCTCTTGAAAATTTAACCAAACCGGTTGTGATAGCTGATGATAAGTGGTGTGTATATAGAAGGCATTCGAGAGGCTTAAGTGATGATAAACCCCATAACCTAATCCTGCAGCCGCTTCTACTAAACCAATCACCAGGGTAGGTTGATCATCCAACACCGTTTTAATCCGCGCCGCGAGTTGCGCGTACACGCTTTCCATCACGGAGGGTTTGGTGGGATAGCGGTGCCCTAGCACTTTACTCACGAAAACAAATCCTCTTTTCTTATTGGGGCGTGAGCTATAGCCAGTGAGTTTGTGTAGAATATGATGATTATCAGTGGTAATATTTAAGGTGCCTGTTTTAAGATTGATTTGCATCTGGTTTTGATTAGTCTCCATCATAATGAATATATATATAACGACAAGGATTGTTTATAATAAAGGATAAGTACTGAGCAAATAATGAACTTATCAGCCTCAACCTGTCACATTTAACCTATCTCACGCTTCGAGCCAGGGAAGGTTTTCAGATTAATTTTAATTGACTTAGCGTTCTTAGCGGCTTTGCGTGAGAATGAAAATGAATCTGACAAAGTAGAAATACTTATCCTTTATTATAAACAATCCTTGTCGTTATACAATAATCCTTGTCGTTATATTTTACAACAAAACGCTCTCAATCCCGCCCAGCTTCACTTTCTTCAAAAAATCCTCTTGCCAATTTTGCCCCATTAAGGATTGTGCTAATTCGACGACAATGTAATTGGTTTCAATATCAAGATCATCGCGATATCGAGAAAGCCCTTGCAAACAGGCGGGGCAAGTGGTGAGTACTTTGACTGGCGCGGGTTTCTCAAGCTTTTGGGTACATTGGTTGACACCTGTTCGTAATTCTTCTAGTTTGCGGAAACGCACTTGCGTGGCAATATCGGGCCGGGCGATTGCAAAAGTGCCGGCTTCTCCACAACACCGATCTGAAACTAAAACGGGTTGCCCCATCAGTTGAGAAACCACTTGTTGCGGTTGATAATTTTTCAAGGGCGTGTGGCAAGGATCGTGGTAAAGGTATTGTCTATCTGATTTACCCTCTAAAGCAATCCCTTTTTCCATTAAGTATTCATGAATATCCAGTAGGCGACAGCCGGGGAAGATTTGTTGAAATTGGTAGTGCAACAGTTGATCCTGACAGGTGCCGCAGGAAACAATGACGGTTTTTATATCCATGTAGTTTAAGGTATTCGCCACGCGGTGGAAGAGTACCTGATTGTCAGTAGAGATTTGTTTGGCTTTGTCACTGTCACCATTCGCGTTTTGTGGGTAGCCGCAGCAGAGATAACCGGGGGCTAAAACGGTTTCTGTGCCCAATTCATATAGCATGGCGAGAGTCGCTAAGCCGATTTGAGTGAATAAACGTTCTGAACCGCAGCCTGGAAAATAAAAGACGGCTTCGCTGTCTTCATTGATTTTACCCGGATCACGTACTATGGGTACCAGGGTGTGATCTTCGACGCCTAATAAAGCACGCATGGCGTGTTTCGGTAAATGCTTGGGCAAGGGTTTTTTGACAAAATTGATCACTTGGGCTTGAAGCGCCATTTTACCGGTCGTCGCTTTTGGAATCCCTTTATTATCAATGATATGCAGTTTTTTGGCAAACCAATGCGCTAAGCGTTGCCCCTTGTAACCCCATTCCAGCATACTTTTACGCATTAATTTAATGGAGGTAGGCTGAGTGACATTGAGAAACATTAAGGCAGCCCATTTGCCAAGGTGAAATTCGCGCTTACCATAGTGTTTTAAAATTTGCCGCATTTGGATGGTGACTTCACCAAAATCAATGTTGACTGGGCACGGGGTTAAGCATTTATGACAAACGGTGCAATGATCGGCAACATCATTCATTTCATCAAAGTGCCGTAAAGAAATGCCGCGCCGTGTTTGTTCTTCGTATAAAAACGCTTCTATCATTAACCCGGTTGCCAGAATTTTATTCCGTGGCGAGTACAGCAAATTGGCGCGAGGTACATGGGTATTGCATACCGGTTTGCATTTTCCACAACGTAAACAATCTTTGACAGCCATATTGAGATCACCTAATGCACTGGCTTCTAATATCAAGGCTTCTTGTTCTAATAATCGTAAAGAAGGCGTGTAAGCCTTTTGCAAATCCGCGCCGGGCAGCAGTTTATGTTGATTAAAATGCCCATTGGGATCGACTTGTTGTTTATAAACTATAAAAGCCTCTAAGTATTTCGGGGCCAGAAAGTGCAGTTTTGTCATGCCAATACCATGCTCTCCTGAAATCACACCCCCTAGTTTTTCCACAATCGCCATAATCCGGGCAACAATCCGTTCCGCTTCTTGCAGCATTTCGTAATCATTTGAAAATACGGGAATATTGGTATGCACATTCCCATCACCTGCGTGCATGTGTAAAGCAACAAATAAACGGCTAGTGCGAATCGTGGCATGAATCTCATCCAATCTTTGCCGCACAGGGGCTAAATTGCGGCCCCTAAAAATGTCTTTGAGTGGTTTTTCCACCGCTTGCCGATAAGCAATCCGTAGAGTACGACGTTGCAAGAGGGTAAATATCCGCTCTTGAGGTTGAATGTTTTTCCCTGGCTGGAAGCTTAAAGCGGTTTTAAAAATCATGCCGTTAATGACTTCACTGGCCGGGGCATTCATATGATCGATCAAGGTATGCCAGACTTGACGTATTTGTTGTAAATGGGTTTTGGCCGCTTGTTTTTTGGCCTCAATAATCGCGTCGTTTTCCTCACTGCGCCCATATTCTATCGATTCCCATTTCACATCTTTTTGAAATTCGGGGGAATTGAGGTAATCCAAAATCGCCTCAATAATACGCAATTTATTGGCCGTGGATTGTTCGATATTGATGCGTTCAATTTCGTCGTTGTAATCCGCTAATCGTTCCAACGGAATAACGACATCTTCGTTGATTTTAAAAGCATTGGTATGCGCCGCAATCGCGGCAACGCGGGCGCGATCTTGCCAAAATAATTGCTGTGCTTCGGGTGTCACGGCAATAAACCCTTCCGCTTCCCGCGCATTGGCTAACCGCACCACTTCAGAAGCGGCCGCAGCAACCGCTTTCTCCGAATCGCCCGCGATATCAATCAGCAATAACATTTTGGGTAATTCATGGTGAGGCGCTTTAGTGCTGTATTTCACAGCGCGGAGATAACGCTCGTCTAAATGCTCCATGCCGGTTAATAAGACATCGGGTTGTTTATCGAAATAAGCTTTGGTTTCGACAATGGCGGGAACCGCTTTTTTTAAATCGCTACCAAAAAACTCTAAACAAACCGTGCGGAGATATTTTGGTTTGGGATGCAAAATAAACACGGCCGAGGTGATTAAACCATCGCACCCTTCTTTTTGAATAGCGGGCAAGCCGCCTAATACTTTATTGGTGACATCTTTACCTAAACCCGGTTTGCGTATTTCAGTACCCGGTATGTGTAAGATTTCAGGTTCACCAAGCGGCGTTTTGCCATCGGTTTGATAACGAGTGATGCTAAATTCGACGATATCAGTGGCTTGAATTTTACCGAAATGAGGATTTAAACGTTCCACTTCTAACCATTCTGCATTCGGTGTCACTAAACGCCAAGACAGCAAATTATCCAAAGTGCTGCCCCACTGCACCGCTTTTTTGCCGCCCGCATTCATGGCAATATTGCCACCGATGGTAGAGGCATTTTGAGAAGTGGGATCAACGGCAAAAATCGCATTATGCCCGGCCGCCTTTTCCGCCACACGTTGCGTCACAACACCGGCCTGTACGCGAATTTTTTTCACCTTGCCTTGGTAGACTTCAATCTCACCCAAAGCGTCTAACTTTTCGGTATTGATAACAGCACTTTTCGCTGACAAAGGAATCGCGCCACCGGTATAACCCGTACCGCCTCCACGAGGAATCAGGGTTAACTTTAATTCAATACAAGCCGCAACCAAAGCAGCGACTTCTTGCTCAGTATCAGGAAAAATCACGACTAAAGGATATTCAACGCGCCAGTCAGTGGCATCGGTGACATGCGACACGCGAGAGAAGCCATCAAAACAAATATTATCCTTGCGCGTCACTTTAGATAAACGTTTCAAGGCAGTGCGACGTAACTGATATTGATCGGCCAACCATTGCTCAAAGCTTTTCACCGCATCGATGGCATCAACAGCCAATTGTAAAGCGAGTTGATTACCATTAGCGCGTAATTCAATTTGCTTTAACCGGTGATAAAGGGCATGAATTAAAGAATCGCGACGTTTGCGATTCTCTAATAAATCGTCTTGAATGAAAGGGTTACGTTGAATAACCCACATATCCCCTAAGACTTCAAATAACATACGCGCCGAGCGCCCAGTGCGGCGTTGCCCACGCAATTTATTTAAAACGTGCCATTGTGACTCGCCTAACAAACGAATCACGATTTCACGATCCGAAAAGGAAGTATAATTATACGGAATTTCACGAATACGAATTTGAGAAGACATGTTTATTTGTTAATGGTTAATGAGTTGACAATTTTGATTATATTTTATTTATAACGCAAGAGGCGCAAGAGACGCAAGAGGCGCAACGCAAAAAATTAATCAGCGTAAATCATGACAATCAGTACAATCAGCGTTCTATCACGTCATTAACAACTGAGGAATTCATAATGCAAGCCATTGAATTTACATCGAAATCACACGATAGGATGAGACCCATTCCTGAGCATTATAAAGACTGGCTTGATGTTCAAACCCGTCAACTCTCACCTGAACAACAAGCGGCACGACAACATTCCTTAGAAACCATGGCGCGAGCTTATCCGTTAGGCATTGCCGCTATGAAAAGGGAGGCGTTTTATGATTAACAGTTTTAAAGACAAGGCTTTAGAACGGTGTTGGCGAGAGGATGAGTGCGGAAAGATTAGAACGAATTTAAAACGTCGTATTCTTATGAAACTTGACTCTATGGATTTAGCCACTTGTATAGAGGATTTGCAAAATCCGCCAAGCAATCATCTTCATCAATTGACTGGAAATCTCAAAGGGTATTGGGCAATACGAGTCAATGGCCCTTGGCGTTTGATTTTTCGATGGTCTGAGGGTAACATTTATGATGTTTCACTGGAGCAATATCATTAATGCTCATTTCCAAAATCTCACTAGAATGGAGTTTATGTTATGAACATCACTAAACGCAAACCTTTTACCCCAGGTGAAATGCTCTTAGAAGAGTTTATGCAGCCCCTTAACCTAAGCTCAGAACAACTGGCTGAGAGGATCGGTGTGCCCGTTCAAAGGATTAATGAAATTGTTGATAGCCAAAAAGGGATTACACCTGATATGGCCATGCGTTTAAGCCGACTTTTTGGTACCAGTGTTGAATATTGGTTAAACATGCAGTTAAAAATGGATTTATGGCACATCATCAATGACCCTGAAAAATATCAGGATTATCAATTTATTAAACCCATTGAATGGCAAGAGGCCGTGGTATAGTACAGCGAATTACGGGGATAAACGAATAAACACAATAATATCAATGAACTTATTCGTGTTTGTGGTTTGTAGGTTTGTAGGGTGGGTAGAGCGCAGCGGAGCGAAACCCACCATTTGGGATGTCTTGCAAACCGCTTTACAAGAAACCAAAGGTCGTCGCGTGTTATTGGTAGATACTTGTCATGCCGGCAGCGCGATAAACCCGCGATTAATCAAAGATGCCTCGGATCATGAGATTATCGTTTTGAGTGCCACCGATACTTACAGCGTCGCGCAAGAATGGCCCAAATTAAAACAAGGTGTTTTTACTTACGCCCTGTTACAAGGCTTAAAAGGGAAGGCCGATTTGATGGGTGATGACAATGTGATTAGTATCAATGAGTTATACACGTATTTGGAATTTACTTATTATGAATAACCCGTATTTTAAAAAAGAATTCGTCCATCAATTCGTGAAACAATACCTATTAAATAGAGAAGAAAACCCTGACTTTTTAATATTAGATTATTTATTCAAGGAAATTAACAAAATCTCAGAAAAAGAGAGTTATTTACTCATCAGTGGTACACCCAGCAATAAGTTTTTTAATAAGATAAAGGAAGAAAACAAGGCGATAATAAACGAACTCAAGTGTTGGGATATTATAATTTATAGAGGAGAATGACCTTCTTTTTATAACAAGAGCGATTTTTATCGGACTAATGGCAAATCAATTAAAGGAAATATGAAGATAAACCTTCTCAAAAAAAATAAATAGACATCCATTTAGTAAATAAGACTTTAATAAGAGAAACGTTTAAGCCAAACCTGACAAGTTTTAAAAACCGGTTAGGTTTCGTTTTGGGTTTGATTAAATTCTGATTTCTTAGAGGTACAATATGAACAATTCCTTGATTAACGAAGAAAAAATAACCCCTGAAATCATACAGGGACTTTTTGACAATGCGCTTATCAAAGCAACGGTTGATGAAGAGGGTGATATACAAGTCACAACCGATATGGGAACCCTATTTTTTATCAGCTTACTTGAAAAGCAGAAAATGCTCAAATATTTGAGTTTTTTCAGCTTTAAAGAGAAACTGTCATCTGAGAAGAAATTGTCTTTTCTAAATGATTTAAACTCTGGTGTGATCTTCTCACGTTTTTCTATGCCAAAAGAGAATGTTCTGTTATCCGAATATTTTCTGTCTTATGAAGAAGGTATTCCCTCATATCAAGTGGTTAAAAGTTTTAGATTGTTCGAGCGAGTGACAATAGGTGCTATCAAGCGATTTGATACCTCTAATCTGATTGACTAAGCCTCGCGGAAATTCAGCAAAGTTTTGGTTTTTTTTAAATAAATAAACGCAAAAGGCGCTAAAGACGCTAAAGACGCTAAAGAGGTTGATCTACAAAAGAAATCTTTGCGCCTCTTGCGTCTCTTGCGCCTCTTGCGTTAAAAAATAAACGCGCTTTGATTGGAACGAAAATGACCGCGTTGATAACTGATAACTGATAACTGATAACTGAAAAGGAGATTAATATGTTGAGTGAAACACATCGAATTAGAATCGGGGCAAGAGTATTTTAAAGCCATCGTCACCTCCGAAGCGATAAATTGGGAAAGGTTTTTAACGGAAGCAAGCGAGGGAAAACTTCGGGTTACTTTTTGGGGAACGAAAGCATTAATCGTAGAAGTCAACTGATCAGTAGAGACGCGACGCCTCGCGTCTCAATGCCTCGCGTCTTTGTAATTAGAGACGCGAAGCATCGCGTCTCTACAATTCCTAAATTAGAGACGCGAAGCATCGCGTCTCTACAATTCCTAAATTAGAGACGCGAAGCATCGCGTCTCTACAATTCCTATCTTAAAAGCAGCTTGTTTTTATTTGGAAGCGTGTCAGAAAATCGACCAAAGACAAACGAAATGAGGACGAATTTGAGGCGGCATCTGATGAAATTAATGACTTAAAACAACAACATAAAGAGGGTAAAATAGAAGTCTGGTTCTTTTGTTGATCCGGGTTTTGATTTACAACCAACTGTGCCTTATGCATGGCAACCAGATGGTGAAACAATTGTGATTTTCGTTCCAAATTTATTTTGCGGCCTGATTTTCGTTCCAAATTTATTTTGCGGTTCGATTTTCTTGATATAACTTATGCTTCAGTACTTAGAATTAAAAAAATGAGACATTGACGTTTGCCTATATAAGGAGCCGCGACCAAATAATTTCACCAAAATTCAGACACCCCCTATTTTATAAATCATGGTGAACTCATTAGAGTTGTCCGAAAATAAGGCTTTTGTGAATTAGTGTCTCCACCCAGTTCCAAACCACAACTCTCGAATTTTAGCCATAACGCCATTATGAAGCGGCATTCTCAATAAACGTTTGCAACTGGTTTTTGAGCGGACTTGAATCATCAGATATAGCCCATGCCCACATTTGTGAAAGGGCATTTGATTCTTTGGCTTCAAGACCAATCTTGAAAAGGGTATTGTAATATGGAAAATCCTTAAAGGCTTTAAATGGATCGGCTGATTCTTCTTGTCCTTCAGCTATCTCATTCTTCAGCTGTTCATCAACAATTTCATTTTGCCAATGCATCATTTTGGCATTTTGAATGTAGATCATCTTGACTGCTCGTCCAGCAGTCACGTTTGCAAGGGGATTATGAACTGTCGTTAACGACAGCTCATAGAAAGCAGCTTCTGTGTTCACTTTAGAATCATCTGGTTGTTCTCCAGAAGAGGCACCGCAACTAGCGGCATAAAGCCCTTTGACCAAATTGTCAAATGGCGTGTTTCCAAATGAATCTTCACTGTTGTTAAACACCGTTATCAAGCTAGTGGCTTTAAAATCTTGATTGGCAGGGTCTTTTTGCTCCTCTGTAAAGGGTTGATAGGTACCCTTTTTTGTATCAAAATAGATTCCAAATAACGGTGCAGCTTGGCTTGCAGCAATAATATGGCTATTTTTATTTTCCAGAGGGGTTTCAGTATTATCAAAAACGACGAGATTAATCAGAGCCTGATTGCTACTCCCAGTATCTGTTTGTGCTAACAAACCAAGAACCCCAGTGTTCTCAAGGGTGCCACCATCTGTAAAACGCGTTTCTTGATTCTGGATAACCTTCCCAATTGGCCAATAATTATAGGTAGGGATAATCTTACCTAAAAAGGATAAATCTTTGACAACGATTTTTTCCAAATATTGACCAATAATATCAAGGATATCTTCACCAATATCTAAGCTATCCAAAAAGTCTTCCTTAGCTTTAGCAAGCAAAGTTTCCTTATGTTCTGGTTTTAACTGAGCTTCAATCTGGCTAATGAGTTCCTTCTTCTTTTCAGGATCACTAACTTGTGTTTTAATCAAGTTTGCAATTGTTTCAGCAAAAAAAGCACTTGAAGTGCTGACTATATCAATGAGCGAATACGGTTGGGATAGTGTAATATCCACTATGTCATTCGGATTTTGTCGGGTTGTAGGGTGGGTAGAACGAAGAGAAACCCACCACCGGCGCAAAAATGACCAGACAAAAGAACGTTGACAATGTACTCGTGTTGAACTATAACCATAAGATTCAACTGAACCACCACCTATTATGGTTGCATCTGGGGTTTGGCCTTGTGCCCCTCCAGAAACGGGGGTAACTTGATTAGGAAGTTGTACGACATTCGAGTCATAATTTTCCATTATGTTATTATTCATAATGAGAAATGGTCGCCCTGAACGTACAAAGAAAAGATCATCTGTTGAAGGGGCCCCCTCCGGAAAATGACCAGTGGTATAGTTTAGAGAAAGGGAGAAGTATTTTGAAGAACTCCAGCCATTTTCCCCTTCAGCTCTAAGCCCATAACATTCCAGAATAAATTTACTCACAAGGAAAGCCCAAAGCCATTTATAATTTGACTGTTCAAACAAATTCTCAATTAAAAAAATGCCTCCCCATTTTACGAGTTCTTCAATACCCATACCTGCTGGGGCCTGACCAAGACTGTACTGGTTTAGATTGTTAAGGTTTAACTTACCAGTACCGTCTATCAGGGATAGATTTTCAGGTGGATAATAAGTACCAAGCAGCTCATCATCAGTTATGTGGTCTGGCAAATAGGTATAGATAGATGATGCCCATGTTCCGCCAGAGACCGATGAGATGTAACGTGCCTTCTCAATCAGATTTAAAGTGCTAAGGCCAAGCATTTGTCCCCAAGCACATGTCAGGGCGCGTGAACCTCCGCCTGAAAAACAGACACCAAGATTTGATTTGGAGCTGTCTGAGTTGGAAATAGTTGGATTATTTCCACTTTTTGGATAGACATTCGCTTTGTCTACCATAAAAATTCTCCTGTTTGAAATAAAATGCACAACTTGCGTAGGGCATACTAAGTAGGTTGGCGTGATCTCGCTCGTTACTTCGTTTCGCAAGCGAACGAAAACAATCAATTAATATTAACACGAATAGGTTTTTGTTTGCTTAGCAACTCTAATCTATGCTTTGCGGTTTTCGTCGTACTGAAATAGAAAGGTTCGGCAATTATATATCCATTTTACAAAATATATCCATTTTACAAAATATCAAATATCAAAAAATAATTTTGTCATAAAAACCTTTTTCAGATAGGCAAATTAATTTTGAATGTTTTTATTAATGAACAAATGAACGTTAAGCCATTCAAAAACTCTATCTGTCAACAGTTATTGGTTTATGCCCGTTTTGGGTTTTACTGATATTAAAATATATAGTAAACAATATGTATGCCAATAATTTAAATCTATTTAATTTCAATGACAAGATAAATCTTTAGATCAAAATTCATCTCAAATTCATCTCAAATTCATCACAAAAATATTGTTCCAAATAACAATCCCTAACCTATTGATTTATTGAATTTTTCGTTATTTTGCTTGTGATTAGGCTATCAATTCCTTATTACTGAAGGAGGATTTAACGCCACCGCCTGGTGTTTGGGTAGATGAAAGCTATGAAGGGATGACGGCCGAGGAAATCTATCCGACTATTGATGATAATAACAGCGATGAACCGATAGATAGGCCTGTTTATGAAAATGAGGCTTCGGGGTTTTTGGGATGGGCAAGGGAGTAATTTGAATGATCAAGCTAATGAGTCTGGGAATAAAAAGGGGCAATCGCGCGATGAGCAGGGTAAAAATCTTAATGCCTCTGATTCATAATAGGCAGTCTTCGGCGAAAGAACAAGTTGATGCTGTAGCACAACCACCTCCTTTAAATGATAATGAACGCCAAAATCTTGATGTCCAATGGCAAGAACGTTTAGCGGGGGCTTTGCTAACAAGCTTTGCAGTCGGGTAAACTCGGTGGCGCGATGGCGCGAATGATTGAGCATCTCTTGCAACCGCAATTACCTTGGCGTATGTTGTTGGCGCGTTATATGACAATGGGGGCCCGAAACGATTAGACTTATACACGCCCGAAACGGCGCTAGGGAACGGTCTATTACTAATATGTCACTTTAAAAGAATTATCCAAGTGAGTGGTACCAGAATCGGCTTCCATACTAATCCCCGCCTATTTTCAACTTTTTATCAAGAAATTTCATCAAGTTGCAAAAATATATTCTATAAAACTTTTATAACTTGAGAAGTATTTAAAAACGTCTTCTCTCGTTATTTGTCCTCTTAATTTTTCTAATTGCTTGGAAATCTTTTTTCTTTCTTCGATTAAGCCACGATGATTGAGCTGAAAAAATTCAAGTGTCGATTCAGCACGCTCTTTATCGCTTGGACTTAAACTCTGTTTAGGATAGAGTTCACCCGTCAGATGGTAATTAAAAAAATCATTAGGATTATCTAAAACAGGGTTAATAATTTTGCTATAATCAGCCAACCCAATATTTTGATCTTTATAATTTGAACATCTGCCAACTGAATTACACGATACCAATAAATTATTATAATCAAGCGTCAATTTTGGAAATAAATGTCTGGTTTTAAAGTGATCGATATTCTATTTTTCAGAGGTTTCATCAATCTCTTTCTCACAATAAGCACATAGAATGAATTGTTCCACCAATAAGATATGTTCCCGTAGTGCTTTTCTAATTTTCCCTATCGGCTCATCTTTCCAAGCATCAGACTGTAATGGCCGTTTAACCTTCTGCTTAGCCTTTTCAAAATAATCCGGCGGATTACTTTTTGTGATTTTGAACACTTTTCTCCCTCATACGCATTTCAAGTTTCAATAAGTTTAAATCGACATCCTTTGAACCTAAATGCTTTTCAAGTTCCTGCCATAAACTTTTAAACTCCTCCGTTTTAAACAGATCAGAGGCAATCCGTGCTTTGATTGTGTCAAGCTGCTCTTCTACTTTTGGTGTTCTTAAATGCTTGACTCCCATAATATCCGTTAATATTTGGCTAAATTCAAGGCCATAGCTGTGATCAAAACGCTCAAATATTTCAACTTTCCCTTTATTGAAATTCAGGAGTCTTATGCTATTGCTTTTAGCACTGGCTAATATATGAGGTGAATGGGTTGCCAGTATAATCTGGTTATTATTCTTGTCTGCAAAATTTTCATACCGTTGCAATATGTTATTTTGCCAAGTTGGGTGCAAGGATAATTCTGGCTCATCAATAAGAATAATGCTATTTTTAATTTCACTCAGATACAAATACAGCACTTTCGTTAACAGAGTCTTTTCCCCGGTAGAAAGCGCATCAATACCAAAACGTTCACCCTTCTCATTTTCAAAATAAATATTTTTGTTCCTATCCATCCCGCTAAAGTTGATCCCCAAACCCAACTCAGAGAAGATTTCACTGATATTATGACGCAATTCCCCGTAAGCCTCACTGGCTTTTAAGTCTCGTTCAAACATTAATTCATCAATATAGCCTTTAATCTTTTCTTCTAAATCGACTAGATTCCCAAAATCAACAGGACAATAAATCACACTGCTTTTATATTCTCGAATACCATTAGTCTGTTTCTTTTTACTGTCTTTATAAATGGTTAATGGTTCACCATTTAAATAAATTTCAATATAGTCCTCACCCTCGAACTTAGGGCTGGTATCAAAACCAGCCATATGTTCCAAAAGCGTTGTCTTGCCACTGCCATTAATACCAGCAAGAACGGTAACGGCTGGCAATTTATTGTCTTTATCTAAAAAATTCAGTTTAAAGTCATAGAACATTTTGTAGTGATTAATATACAGTGTTCTGATTTTAAGGCCCTGTTTGTTTAAATCGGGGGTAATAACGCTGCTATACCACTGGTTAATATATTGATACGTTGGGGTATATCTATTGACCGATTTTTTTAAAGTGCCTCTGGGGGAGGGAAAATCATTTTTAAGCTCATCCATAAAAGCAATGACTTTGATATTGCGGCGATGTGGAAACCAGTCCAATTTATTATTGACCCGTTTGAGATATTCGTACTCGCCAGTCACCTCAACCAAAGCAATCGGCCGGCTTCCCTGCTTGATCAAAACAATATCGCCTAGACTCATTGCTTGTTTAAATTGAGCGATTTGCCCCTTGCCTTTTGGCCAGTCACCTAAGCCAATAAGCTCCTTTTGTTCCAGAATCTCTCTTTCAAGCTTAAAATTGGGGGCATTGGGGTGTAATTGCATATGCCAATAGGTCATAAAAATACCTTAATTAAAATGATACAAAACTATACCAGAGAACAGATAGCCTGATTCGTGCCATAATTGATCATTTTTGATTATAACTTGTTGAAAACTCTTTTGATATGAATTTGACTGATTGTTTTGAATTTTGGGGAGGCCTTTATCTTGACAACGTCATATTTAAATCATTTGTAGGGTGGGTAGAAGCGTAGCGAAAACCCACCAAGCGCCTGATAACAGCCTCTCAGTGTATTTGATTGCGACAAAGAATGTGTTTTGTTAAAGAGTTGATTTTATAAGTATTATTCGCGTAAGCTTTTTCAATATACACATAAATGTAGTCAAAAAATAGCCGAGTTTTTTTAGGCTGAAAATGGAACGCGCATTATGACAACTCAAAATGAAAAAGACAAGAGACTTAAAGCAATAAGCGAAACCTAATCTAATAAAATAACAATTATCGTATTAATTACTCATTATCAATTATAAATTACTTTTGATAGAACGCTGATTACACTGATTGTCATGATAGAACGCTGATTAATTGATATCGGGCGTTGCGACTGGATAAAATATCCACACAGTCTGATGATAACTGATAACTGATAACTGAAAACCCATGCAAAAAGAGATTGAAACTAAATTAGCGAGAGCCCGTACTAAGTTGATTATGGATAAACCCTTTTTGGGGGCTTTGGTATTGCGTTTGCCTATGCTGGCGGCTGAACCAAAATGGTGTCCGACTACGGCGACTGATGCGCGGCATTTTTATTATAATGCTGATTATATTGAGGTTTTGAATGTGGAGCAGGTGCAATTTGTATTGGCTCATGAGGCCTTACATTGTGCTTTATCGCATTTTGCTCGCCGTCAACATCGTCAGAAATTTCGTTGGGATTTGGCTTGTGATTATGCTATTAATTCCTTATTACTCAAGGAGGATTTAACGCCACCGCCTGGTGTTTGGGTAGATGAAAGTTATGAAGGGATGACGGCCGAGGAAATCTATCCGACTATTGATGAGAATAATAGCGATGAACCGATGGATAGGCATGTTTATGAAAACGAGGCTTCTGGGCAAACGGATGGACAAGGTAGTGATTTGAATGAGCAACCTGATGATTCTGGCGATAAGCCTGGGCAGTCGTGCGATGAGCAGGGCGGAAATCAAGAGGCCCCGAGTCAAGGGCAACCTTCGCCGAAAGAACAAGTTGATGGTGTACCACAACCGCCTCCTTTAAATGATAATGAACGCCAAAATCTTGATGTCCAATGGCAACAACGTTTGGCGGGGGCGGCGCAACAAGCTTTGCAATCGGGTAAACTCGGTGGCGCGATGGCGCGAATGATTGAGCATCTCTTGCAACCCCAATTACCTTGGCGTATGTTGTTAGCGCGTTATATGACAATGGGGGCCCGAAACGATTATACTTATACACGCCCGAAACGGCGCGAGGGAACGGCGATTTTTCCCAGTTTACGCAGTACGCAATTAGAAATCGTGGTGGCTTTAGATATCAGCGGTTCGGTGAGTGATGAGGAAATCGCGCACTGTTTGGCCGAAATCAATGCGATTAAGGGCCAGTTGTCGGCGAAAATCACGTTATTGGCTTGCGATGCGAAATTGGCAGAAGGGGGGCCTTGGATATATGAACCTTGGGAAGAGTTTATCGCGCCCCGTGATTTGATTGGCGGTGGAGGCACTTCTTTTAAACCGGTATTTGAATATGTTGATCGCGAATTGCAATCACCTGATTTATTGGTTTATTTTAGCGATGCCCAAGGGGAATTTCCGCCAACTATGCCCGCTTATCCGGTGATATGGTTAGTGAAGGGATCGCAAAAAGTGCCTTGGGGGCAGCGGATTCAATTAAATTGACTGATCAGTTATCAGTTATCAAAGGATAGACAAGGGTTCTGACTGATTGTCATGGTTGACGCTGATTAAATAATTCACAATTCACATTGGGTTGATCTTTGGTTCGCAATTCACTTTAGATGATCACGTTTTTTTTCCTTTCATTGGTTTATAACTACAAGGATTATTTATAATAAAGGATTAGATCATAGCCTTTATGAGTTCTAAATGTGATTCTGTTTGAGCTTTTTTTCGCTTTCAAATAAGCCTTTTGATGTTTGGCATTATTTTGAATTATGATCGTTTCCATGATCTCAGTTAAGTCACGATCTTATCCTTTATTATAAACAATCCTTGTAGTTATATAGCAGAATAGGAAAACGTGATCATCGAGTTTAATAAATAAGGAGAAATGATATGACTAACACTGAACCGGTTCATGAAACCGCTACTTCTGCTAAATTGTCTAAATTCAAAGACTTAGGCCATCAGGCACAACGTGTCATTAAGCCTTTACAAAGTCAAGTCATGCCACAATTTCAGCGCTTTTCTCATGTGCTTAATGAGCAATATCGTAAGATCGATTTGAAACATGAACCCAAACAACGTCGTTTTTTTGTGGCGACGGTGACGCTTTTTATTGTCTGGATGCTGTTAGTGGGTACGCTGACTTGGAGCGAAATAGGGGTGGGTTTAATGGTTGCTGCGTTGACTGCGTGGTTATCAAGCAACCATTTAGCTTTTACTGATGATATTAAATTCAGTCCAACAATGCCTTTGCATATTTTGCGATATCTACACGTTTTTGTTGTCGCATTAGTACGTGCTAATATTGATATGGCACGTCGAGTACTCTCACCTCGTTTGCCCATTAACCCCGCTTTGGTTGAAGTGGAAACACAATTGCACTCTTCTTTGGGCAAATTAATGCTTGCTAACAGTATCACGCTCACACCGGGCACATTAACAATCGATGTTGTGGAAAATCGTTTACAAGTGCATTGGGTAGACAATACGCCTGGTGAAGATTTAGAATCGGCTACCCGTGCTATTGCAGAATCTTTTGAACGTCATTTACGGGAATTTCTTGAATGAACCTACATTTATACTTAGAAATATTCGGCTTGATTTTAATAGTCGCTGCATTATTGTTGGGGTTATGGCGCTTATTCAGGGGCCCGACAGTACCGGATCGCGTTGTCGCTGCCGATACCTTGGCCATTATTGTAACGGCCGGTTTAGTTTGGCTGGCTAGTCAATTAGATAACCCGATTTATTTGGATATCGCTTTAGTCTATGGCGTACTCGCTTTTGTTGCGGTTATTGCTATAGCGCGTGCGATTGAAGGTTCACATCGTTGAATACTCAAAACAAATAAACGCTAAAGACGCTTAAGACGCTTAAGGGCGCTAAAAAGGCTATCTATATCTTTTGCGTTCTTTTGCGTCTTAAGCGTCTCTTTTTCACGCAAAAGTTTTGCTCGCAAAACTTTTGCGTGAAAAGTTATTTTTTTTTCATCACCTACATTGCAACACGATTAATGAAGTTTAGCATTACCCATGTCATTTAGTGAATACAAAAATTATTCAGCGGCTGAATTGAAAAACATTTTTAAAGTCAAAATTCTCAAAAACGAGCATTTGTTTAGCACTTTTAAACCCAAGGATAAAGATTATTCTATTTTACAAACCGCTGTAAACAAGATGCTTTCCCGCATTAATTTGTCAAAATCAGATAACGAGGCAACCAGAGGAAGCCTTTTAGTTTCACATATTTTGTGGGAAGCGAGTGATGTTTACAATTTAGGGATTTTCTTTGAACCACCAGTCGAGCTGAGTCAAGCAGAAACACCTGATTTGCCACATCAGCTAAACGGTAAGTATGATTGTGCTTTGAGCTTTGATGATATTGATTTGATATCACCAATTATTTCAGTGGTTGAAGTGAAAAAAAGTAGTTTATCTGATGGTTTAGGTCAATTAATCGCTGAAATGTACGCGACTTTAAAAAAGTTTAAGCAGGAAAAAGTGTATGGCATTATTACAGATGGTGAGATATGGAAGTTTTTCTTGCTGAAAGATGCCATTTTGTTTGTTAATGAAACTAATTATTACATCAGCAATGTTGCTGATATTGTTGATAGAATTGGTTATATCGCAGAAAACGAGTACAACGGATGATGGGCCGATAAACTGATAAGTTGCACCCTCATCGTTGTACGTGGCTCGGGATGCAATTAAAATGTAATTAATGTAGGGTGGGTAGAGCGGAGCGAAACCCACCGTTTTCGGCGATTTGGTGGGTTTCGCTCCGCTACGCTCCGCTCTACCCACCCTACGAAATATTAATTTTAACACTATGATAATACTCGGAAATCTCTTTATAATACTCGGCGCAGCCTTTTTATTTTTAGGCGCATTAGGGCTGGTACGTATGCCAGATGTTTATAACCGCATTCAAGCGGGAACAAAAGCCGTCACACTGGGCTCCTTAGCCATCCTGTTCGGCGTCGCCTTCCATCACCCTGCTTGGTTGCCTAAATTGTTATTGATTGCGCTATTCATTTTACTCACTTCACCAGTGGGCTCATCTACGATTGCCCGTGCCGCTTATTTAGCGGGTTTAAAACCTTTCACCCTCTCTTCCAAAGAAAAAGCCCGGTACTTAAGTCACCAGGAGGAAAGCTAATGTTATTTTGGATCACTTTAATCAGCGTGAGCGTCATGCTAGGGGCCGCTTTTGCCGTACTCTTTTTAAAAAATTATTTAGCCGCAATCGCAGCCATTTCCGTCGTATCCCTAGCCCTATCCGTCTTATTTGTTGTACTACAAGCCCCTGATGTGGCTTTAACAGAGGCCGCCGTCGGCACAGGCATCAGTGGCGTTATCCTCGCTTTAACCTTACGCCGTGTAGGCCTTTGGAAAATTGAAACGCCTGACGAAGAATAAAAAATTTAAATTAATGGGGCCGGCAACAATCTTTACCTACCCTACAAAAAAGGAGATATTCATCAATGAATTTACGCGAAATCACTAGTCTGATTTTCATCATTGGCTTAGGTTTACTCTTATACGCGGTTTTTAAAACCTTGCCTTATGGTGAAGTCGTCACAGGTATTGGGCCTGCGATTCTTGATCGGGCCCCTGAAGAAGTCGGAACGGCTAATATCGTTGCTTCCGTATTACTCGCCTATCGCGGCCTAGATACATTGGGCGAATTAACCGTTTTATTTGTCGCCGCAACGGCCATAGGTTTGGTATTAGGGCAACGTCACCCTGATACACCATTCGATCCAGAAGCGGGTTTGATCTTGCGTAGCGCGGCTGATCTGTTATTTCCCTTTCTCATTATTGTTGGGGCTTATATCATTTTACATGGACATCTCACGCCAGGTGGTGGATTCCAAGGGGGTGCGATTTTAGCCGCCGCCTTTTTTATTCCGCTTTTAGCCTCGCCAGCCAGTTCACTAAACCATCACGTCAGTAGTTTGATTGAAGGTTTAGCCGGTGCGGCCTTTATTATTATTGGCCTCATTGCATTGTTCGGAAAAGAGTATTTTCTAGCGCCCCTATTTGGAACCGGTGAAGTGGGACAATTATTTTCGGCAGGTAGTTTACCTTTGCTATATTTGGCCGTTGGATTGAAAGTCGGTGCCGAATTAGCAGGCTTGTTAGCGCGTCTTTCAGAAACAGAAGCGAGTGATTAATTAATGGAAAGTATCATGACAATAGAAGAAACAGCTTGGATATATATCTTATCTTATTCTGGTGCCCTCTGCCTCATCTTATTAGGCATTATCGGCATGGTAATATCTCGACATATGATTCGCATCATACTCGGATTAATGCTACTCGAAGCAGGTGTGAACCTCTTTTTGATCACCATAGGCTATCGAGCCAATGGCGTTGCCCCTATTTTAGTAGATGGACAAGTGCCCGCTGCAACGATGGTGGATCCCATTCCACAAGCACTGGTACTCACGGCCATTGTTATTGGGGTTGGTGTTCAAGCTTTAGCACTCGCGCTGGTCGTGAAAACGTATAAAGCCTATGGCACATTAGATACGCAAGAATTGGCAGAGAAAATTGCCCAAGAAAGTGGGACGCACATAGTGGATGGCATACCCGTCTCCCTGCCCGTACCCGCTATTCGACAACTCGTGGAGGAAAAATCAGCATGAATGCTATTTGGTTAGTTGCTTTACCCTTACTCGGCGCATTTCTACTGCCTATCGTGTACCGTCGAAGCACGATGCTGGGCTATTGGACAGGCCCCTTCATATTGCTTGTCAATCTCGCAATCGCTTTTGAAATCTGGCGTAGCATTACCCCTGAACAAGGGGCACACAGTATTGCGATGGGCGGTTTTAAGGCACCTTTAGGCATTGTTTTTTATGTCGATAAATTAGCCTTATTATTTGTGATCATGGTTGTGCTAGGCACACTGATTTTATGGCTAGGCAATAAAATCGGGCAAATTCGAGAAGAAACCCTGCTATTATTGATTGTCGGCGGCAGTTGTGGGCTCGCCCTCTCAGGCGATCTTTTCAATATCTACGTCTTCTACGAAATCGTTGCCGTCGCCTCCTACGGTTTAGCCGCCAGCCGAGGAACAGGTGCCGGCTATGCCGCCAGCTTACGCTTTCTCATTTTAAGTGCATTAGGTTCCTCGCTGCTACTACTCGGCATCGCCTTGATTTACGCCGTCACCGGCACCTTGAATTTATCCCACTTGGCCGAACTCGCACCCGAATTGTTAAATGGCACAGTCGGGATAGTCGCCTTCGCGCTAATGTTAATCGGATTGGGTGTCAAAGCCGAACTGTTTCCGATCAATACCTGGGTACCGGAAGTTTATATGACAGCACCCGCCCGCGTTTCCGCACTACTCGGCGGCATCGTTTCCAAATTAGCGTTATTAGTCATATTACGTTTTCTCATATTGATTTACGCCGACAACACCGAAGCCCATTTATTATTACTCAACTTAGGCATTTTAGGCGTGATCAGCGGCGAATTAGCGGCCCTACGGGCAACCGATTTACGGCAAGTACTGGCTTACTCCTCTATTGCACAACTGGGTTTAGTCGCCATCGCCTTTGCCATTCCAGGCCCCGCAGGTGTCATAGCTGGAATCGCCATAGCCCTACATCACGCCATCGTGAAACCCGCCTTATTTATGTTCACCGAAGCCTGGGGCGGACAATTAGCTCGCTTAGCCGGCGCCGCAAAAGTCTCCATGTTCAGTAGCTTACTCTTTTTAGTGCTCACCCTATCACTGGTAGGCATCCCCCCGCTTCCCGGATTTTGGGCCAAATTATTATTGCTCAAAGGCGCATTAACGATAGAAAGCAGTTGGTATCACATGGCAATCGCAGTCATCTTAATCGCCACCGTGATAGAAACCGCCTATTTCATACGCATTGCGCGTTTAATGTTTCAACAGCCCAAACCTGAAAAACCAGTCAGCGCACCCGAATCACGAGAACTGGCACCCGCCCTTGCGTTAGTTGGCCTACTTTTGCTCAGCGTTTTAACCGTCGGCCCAATTAGTCAAAGTTTAACAGCAGTGGCTTCTGAAGCCGCGGATAAAAACGTGTATATCGATCAGACTTCATCTGTTTTTCAGGAGTCTTTTAAAAGCAGTACAAAGCCATAAATTATCCTTGTCTTTGTAGCTGGCTAAAGATTGTTGCCCAGCATATCCCAATCTTATTTGTAGGGTGGGTAACGTATTTTGGTTGCCCACCATTCCCCTACCAAAGTTTGCTAAAATTAAAAAAATGAGTAACCTATCGAACACCAATCACGAATACATCAGCGCTGAAGTTAAGGAACGTATACGCCGTTCTCAATATAAGGCGCTTAAATCCGTCAATAAAGAATTAATACAGCTTTATTGGGACATTGGGCAAATGATTGTAGATAAACAACAACGGCTCGGTTGGGGAAAATCTGTTGTTGAACAGCTTTCAAAAGAGTTATTGAAAGAATATCCCTGCATTAAAGGTTTTTCTGTACGAAACCTTTGGAATATGAGGCTGTTTTATTCAGAATTACAACAAAATGAAAAACTGCAACCACTGGTTGGAGAAATTAGCTGGACTAAAAATATCCTAATTCTAACCAAATGCAAAGATTCTTTAGAACGGGAGTTTTACCTGTTGCATGTCAAAAAGTTTGGTTGGACTAAGGATGTACTGGTTCATCAGATTGAAAATAAAACCTACGAAAAATATCTGCTGAATCAAACCAATTTCGACCAAACCCTACCTGAAAAATACCAGCATCAAGCAAAGTTAGCGGTAAAAGATCATTACACTTTCGATTTTTTGGAACTGGCAGAGGAACACAGCGAACATGAATTAGAACAAGCTCTGGTACGGAACATACGCAAATTTCTGATCGAAATGGGCCCCTGGTTTACCTTTGTAGGCAACCAATTTAGAGTAGAGATTTAATACCAGTAAAACTCAAAACTGGCATGAACAGTAGCTGTTCATTTTTATAGTTTTGTTCAGAAATTCAGACGTTCATAGTTTTATAGTTGGCCTTGGGCAACTTGGGCAACGTTATAAACTGATTGAAGCATGGCACGAGTTATCGCGGCCCCCTTCAGAAAAAGAATATTATATTGATTTGCTTCTCTTTCATCGGAAATTAAAACGTTTTGTTGCTTTAGAACTCAAAATTGGAGAGTTTAAACCAGAATACAAGGGAAAAATGGAGTTTTACCTGACTGTTCTGAACGAACAGTATAAAGAGAACGATGAAAATGATGCCATTGGTATTATTGTTTGCAAAAGCAAGGATAAAACAATTGTGGAATATTCACTTAAAACAAGCACGCAACCTATTGGCGTAGCCACCTATAGCACTTCACCTTCCCTACCAGAAGAATATCGTCAATATCTACCCGCACCAGAAGTCATTGCAGACAAATTAGCTATTGTTAAAGATTTGTTTAATGATAAAGATGAAAAATAAGTACGTATAACGTTACTTGATTCAGGGGTAGTTGAATGAACAAGATATTGTGTTGATAGCTGTCATTTGGTGCCTTATTCATTATTCAAATCAATATTTGATAACGACACTGGCGTGAAGTCTATTTCCCCCTGAGTACAACGGATTAGGGGATTCAACGGATTGGTTTGTGCTATAGCGAATAATTGGAGTGCAAAATTCATTTTGCAATTGGAGTGCATTGTTATTTTGCGAGGGCTACATTTTTTCTAAACGCGCCCCTAAGTCATTAAATAACAAAGCAAAGTATGTGTACTCTCAAAGTCTGTCATCATTTCTTGCTCGCTTGCCCACCCATTGCCTCTCCGCACTCACTGATTAAAACTAACCAAATTAAAACAACATGAACACCTTCAAAACCATAATCTTAACCTTAATCCTCATACTCTTTTCGGTATCAGAACAACTGACTCCAATTTTGCTTCAAGTGGCCCACGCTGACGACACGCCCAAATATCGTCTGACAGTCAAGGCTACCCCTTCTGATAGCCGAATCAAAATCATGAATATCAAACCCAAATATCAAAATGGTATTGCCCTTAAACCGGGGAAATATGATATTAAAGTGACGCGTTCGGGTTATGAATCAAAGCGGTGGTGGCTCGAAATCAAGGATGCTGATCTAACCGTTGACGTGACTTTGAAGAATCAATCATTCAAGGCTGCTGATCTGCTCAAGTATCAGCTTACCATTAACGCCACGCCTTCTGATAGCCGAATCAAAATCATGAATATCAAACCCAAGTATCAAAATGGTATTGCCCTTAAACCGGGGAAATATGATATTAAAGTGACTCGTTCAGGTTACGAATCAAAACGGTGGTGGGTAGAAATCAAAGAGGCTGATCTGACGCTTGACGTGACTTTGAATAAGTTGGGCGCGCAGCGGGTTAAGCGTGTTATCCAGAATGAGGCAGATGATGCGGCCTTAATACAATCGGCTCTACAACGCCGTCAAACTCTGCCTGAATTGTTTTCAGGGGCGCAAGGTGTTTTGGTATTAAAGATCGAACCCAATTCACAAGCTGAGAAAAACGGATTGCGGCGTGGTGATATTATCATTGCTTATGCCAAACAGCCCATAAACTCTAGCCAACAACTGATTTATGCCGTAGAAGATAATATGACTCAACCACAAAAAGTCGTCTTGCAATTTATCCGTGCTAACGTTGTGCAAACGAGAGTATTAAACAGTGGCTATATTGGTGTTCACTTAGCGAATATAAAGGCAGAAATGTCAGTTCAGCAATTTGCAACAGCATTTCTTGCCGCTCAAAAAGCCCAAAACAATGAAAAACTGCATCAATTGTTTAAAAATAATCCTTTGACTGTTCAGAAATATCAAGACAGATTAATTCGTGAAAGTCAAGGTGTTGGAAAAAAAGCGGAACAAGCCCGTGTTTTAGCAGAATTAGTGGGAGTATTGCGTTACCAGTCTGCGAATTGGCAGTCATTTCTCTATCAATTTTTCACCGCCCTACAAACTCATAATGCTGAAAAACTCAACCAATTATTTGTAGAGCATCCTCATTTAGTCAATCAATATCAATTAATATTAACTCGCATGATTGATAAAGGGAATAAAGAGGAATCTGAAGAAGCGCGTACTTTACTTGAAATCATTGAAGCAATGTTTGAAGTACGTTATTTTCCACCTCCTTATTCTGAAATATTACAATTATCAGAAGACGCTATGAATGCTTCTGATGCGGCTCATTATTCTATTGCTTTAGAGAAATTAGAAGCGGGATTAAAAATCGCACAGGAAATAGATAATAAATATTACATCAGTGTATTTTTTGAGGTATTGGGTATGGTTTATACTGAATCAGCGCAATATCAAAAAGCTTTAGAATATCATCAACAGGCTCTACATCTGAGAAGTTACATAAATGCTCTATATGGAGTTGGAATCAGTTTGAACAATATTGGTAATCTTTATAAAGCTTGGGGAAAATATCAAAAAGCTTTGGAGTATTATCAAGAGTGTTTAGTTATCCATCGCAACTTGGATAATAAGTTAGATGAAAGAGGTTGTCTCAGTAACATTGGCATGGTTTATCGCAATTTAGATCAATATGAAAACGCTTTGGCCTATTTACAACAGGCTTTGGTTATTGATCGTGAGCTTCAGAATAAACATTATGAAAGTCATGATTTAAGTCAGATTGGTATGGCCTATCACTCTTTAAGTCAATATCACAAAGCCCTAGCTTCTTTAGAACAAGCTTTAAAAATCAGAGGCAATCTTAATGATAAAAGTGGAGAACTTGATAATTTGATTGATATTGCTATTGTCTATCATAGTTTAGGTCAATTCCAAAAATCCTTAGACTATTTAGAACAGGCTATGAAAATCGCTCGTCATGTTGATAATCAAGTCGCTATTGGGATAATTTGGCTGAACATGGGTAATGTTTATAAAGGCTGGCATCAATACCAAAAAGCGTTGAACTATTTTCAAAAAGCGTTCGCTATTGTTCGTCAAATGGATTTGAGTCAACCTAAGAATAAACGTCTAAAATCAACCGTTTTAAGCAATATGGGTATTGTTTACTTGAAATTAGAACAAACTCAAAAAGCCTTGGATTATTTTCAACAAGCTTTGGTGATTGATCAAGCACTTCATCATAAAGTTGACATTGCGGCTGATTTAACTGATATGGGTACAGTTTATATAGTACTGAAAGAACACGAAAAAGCCTTAGAATCTTTCCAACAATCTCTGAAGTTCACGCGTGAGATTCATAGCCTACACGGGGAAGCTAAGAATCTCATGAACATGGGTAGTGTTTATCTTGATTTATACCAATATCAAAAAGCTTGGGATTTTTATCAAAAATCTTTAGCAATATATGAAAAAATTGGTATTCAACCTGAAATAGCGAACAATTTGAATCTCATTGCCTATATTTATAATGCCTGGCATAAATATCACAAAGCATTAGAATATCATAAGCAAGCTTTAGGAATTTTTCGTGAGATGGGTGATAAACAAGGTGAATCAAACACTTTGGATAAAATCGCGACGGCTTACTTTGCCTTGTATAAATACCCCAAAGCATTAGAATATCATAAGCAAGCTTTAGGAATTTTTCGTGAGATGGGTGATAAACAAGGAGAATCAAGTATTTTGGATAAAATCGCGACGACTTACTTTAAGTTAAGTCAATATCAACACGCTTTAAAATATGCTCAATTAGCTTCAGTTATTAATCTTGAAATTGCTGATAAAACTCAAGTCGCAACTGATTTGAGTAAGATTGCCACAATTTATACACAGTTAAGCCAATATCAAACGGCTTTAGAATATCAGCAGCAAGCATTAACAATCTCTCAAAAACTCTCTGACAAATCTGGCATTGCAGGGATTTTGGCGGATATGGGCACTGTCTACAATTTATTGAGTCAATATTCAAAAGCTTTGGAATATCTAGGACAATCACTCGCAATACACAAAGAAATTGATAATAAAAGGGGGAAAGCAGGCGATTTAACTAATATATGTGTAGTACATATCAATTTGGCCCAATACAAAACAGCACTCGAATCTTGTCAGCAAGCTTTAGCAATCTTGCGAGAAATTAATGATAAACATGGAGTAGCTGATAACTTGCTTAACATTGGCGCTATTTATTATGGCATGAGCCAATACCAAAAGGCTTTAGACCATTATCAACAAGCACTGATAATAGATCGAGAAATCGAGAATCTAAATGGGATTAGCTCTGATTTGGGTAACCTGGGCAATGTTTATAAAGACTGGGGGCAATATAATAAAGCTTTAGAGCATTACCAGGAAGCGTTGAAAATAAGCCAAAAAATGGGTGATAAACATCAAGAAGCGATACATGTTAGTGGTATTGCTGAGATTTATATCCTTTTAGGTTCATACCAAAAAGCTTTGGAATATTATCAACACGCTTTGACCATCACTAAAGAAATTGGTCACAAACAGGGGGAATCAAATGCTCTGCTCAACATTGGCACTGTTTACAGTAATTTGAGCCAATATCTAAATGCGCTGGCCTATTTTAGACAAGCTTTAGAGATTCAACAAGAAATAGGTCACAAAAAAGGGGAAGGCACGGTTTTGGACAATATGGGTGATATTTATAGGAGCTTGAGTGAATATCCAAAAGCTTTGGCATATCATGAACAAGCTTTAGTGATAAATAGGGAAATTGGTTCTAAAAAGGAAGAAGCAAATGCTCTGAGCAGTATTGGTAATAGTTATGTCACTTTAGCTCAATATTCAAAGGCCCTAGAAAATTATCAACAAGCCTTAGATATATTCCAAGAAATTGGGCATATAAGAGGCGAAGGACTCATTTTGACTAGCATTAGCGGAGTTTATGTTATCCTAGCTGAATATAAAGAAGCATTGAGATATGTGAAACAAGCTTTGGCAATAATTCAACCAATCGATAGTCAAAGTGCAGAAGGAGAAGTCTTAGGACAATTTGCTAATGTTTACACCCACTTAAGCCAATATCCCAAAGCTTTAAAATATTCTCAACAAGCCTTGGCAATATATCAAGAAATGGGTGCAAAAATCCAAGAAAGTGCTATTTTAAATCAGATTGCTGTAATTTACAGTCATCTAGGCCAATATCAAAAAGCCAAAGACTATTTCCAGAAAGCTTTGAAAATTAGCGATAAAATTGGTGATAAAAATGGAGAAGGACAAACTTTAAGTAATATTGGTGGAATCTACGCGGAATTGGGTCAATTCTCGAAGGCTTTGGAATATTATCAAAAGGCTTTGAATATCAATCAGACAATTGGCAACAAGAATTTGGAAGGGCATATTTTGCTTGGTATAGGTGAAATTTATCTCAATTACAACCAAGATTCAAAAGCTTTAGAACTATTTGATAAAGCTTTAGATATCAAACGAAAAATTAAAGACAAACGGGGTCAAGGAATGGCTTTGAATGCGATAGCACTTATTCACTCCCGCTTAGGTAACCCCATAAAAACCTTAAAATCTCTGTACCAATCTTTGACAATCTCTCAAAACATTGGTGACAAACGTGGGCAGATTTCAAACTTGCTTCATATTGGTGACATTTATATTCAATCACAGCAATACCAAAAAGCGTTAAACATTCACCAACAAGCTTTGGCCATCTCTCAAGAAATCGGTCACAAAAAGATGGAAGCTTTGAGCTTGATGGATATTGGAATTGTGTACAAAAAGCGGGGTGATTATCGCCAATCCAAAGAGGTTTTGCAAAAGAGTCTCAATCTTTTGAAAACAATGGGTTCCAGTACATTGTGGCAAGCGCAATGGCATTTGGCCTTGACTGAAACCGAACTCAATCAATTCGAGGCGGCTATTCAACACTATCAACAAGCTATTGATAACTTGGAGAAAATACGCCAAGAGGTTAAAGACAAAGAAGATAAACTCTCTTTTATGTCAAGCAAAATGCCTGTCTATGAGAAACTGATTGCCCTATTGCAGGCTTTGCATCCAAGCGACACGAAAAAAGGCTATGATCGTCAAGCCTTTGAACTCTTTGAACGCAAGCAAGGGCGGCTGTTTTTGGAAGAAATGGGTAAAAGTGAGGCGCGGCGGTTTGCGAATATTCCGCAAGAAATTATCCAACAAGAAGAATTGCTGCTCGAATTGGAGAAAGCACGGAGCAATTTAGGCCAACTGCGTACTCAACCTTTTGAACTACAAGATCAGGCGAGTATTGACTCTGTGAGGCAACGCATCGCGACACTGGAAAAAAAGCAAGCAGCCTTAGAAAAGCTAATGCAAACGGCCTATCCCAAATATTATGCCCTAAAATACCCGCAACCCGTTGAGTTAGCGGCGCTACAAAACCAAGTTTTACAAGAAGGCGAGATGATGTTGGTGTATAGCGTCATGAAAGACAATACGGTTTTATGGATTATTGGCAAACAAGACTTTCAAATGTTCACGCTGCCAGTGGATGAAAAAACCTTAAACCAGAAAATCGCTCAATTGCGGGGCTATCTCTCTCAACCTAGCTTTAATAGTGAATTTCTTGCACCCAGTCTACATCTGTATGAAACGTTGTTGCCTAAAGAGGTACATCAATTGATCAAGGGCGCGGAAATACTCTATATTGTTCCCACCGGGCCTTTATATGGCTTACCCTTTGGTTCCCTAGTCACCGCCTACGAGCCCGATATCGAAATTCACTATTTGATTGAAGACTATGCTATCAGCTATCTTTCTTCTGCCTCGCTGCTTAAAATCCTTCGCGATGAAAAACGCGAAACACAACCGCCTCAGCCCTTCTTGGCCTTTGCTGATCCAGACTATCCGCCTTGTGCTGTAGACAATGAAAAGGGAAGCGAAACCCTTGCACAACTTCGTACCCAATCCTATCTCAAATCAAGCAAAGGGGGTTGTTTCAAGCGTCTTGCCGCTACTGCGGATGAAGTCCGTGAGATTGCGAACCTATTCAAGGCCGATCACAATAAGGCGCTTTATTTAGGCCCCAAAGCCACTCGTAGTCAAGTGTTTGCCCTGAATGAGAAAGAAGAATTGGATGATTTTCGCTATGTGATGTTTTCGGTGCATGGGATTATTCCTAATGAAACGAATCAGATAGCTCAACCTGCCCTGGTTTTATCTAAGCCCTTGACAGAGGGTTATTTAACGATGGCAGACGCCTTCGAACTCAGTCTCAACGCCGATTTTGTCAATTTATCGGCCTGTGAGACAGGGTGTGCCGAAAACAGTTGTAGTGAAAATGTGCGCGGTGAAGGCATTATGGGCTTAACCCGTGCGTTTATGTATGCAGGGACGGCCCGCGTTGCTGTGACTTTATGGTCAGTTGATTCAGGTTCAGCTAAAGATTTGAGTGTTGGCTTATTTACTCATCTCAAGGCATCGAAAAAAATGGCCCACGCTTTACGCGACATCAAGTTGAAAATGATTGAAGGTAAAGCGAGTAAACAAATATATATGAATCCCTACCATTGGGCACCCTTTGTGGTGTATGGGGATGGGCAATAAGGTTTTTTATCTCACGCAAAGGCGCAAAGTCGCAAAGGCGTTTTCGTTTCAAGATTAATTGACTTAGCGTTCTTAGCGGCTTTGCGTGATCAATTAAACTCATTCAGACAGGATGTAATATGATCACAGCAACACAAAATCCTACTCAAGAAATTTTCAAAGAAATTCAACAAACCCCTGTTGAATATCTGCCTATACTCTTGCGTATTGTAAAATCCTACCGTGAGGCGGTTACTTTGAACACGGCGAGTGAAAGTTTTCGCCAAGGTTGGAAAGAAACCTTATCCTGTGATACCCACCCGATCAACAACTTGTGGGATAATATTGAAATGAGATGACAAGCACCTATCAAATGCTTTTCAACACAGAGTTCACAGAGTGCCACAGAGTCTTAACAATCCTAATCTCCCGTTAATCCTAATTCAGATAATTGAGAATAATTAATATGAAAAACAGAAACAAACTCTACATGGGCATCATCATGGCAGCTTGCTCATTCAATGCGTTAGCGGTGCAGCCTTCACAGGTAGGCAATATTGATGATTTTGATGGCACACTCACTGATTACAGCATCAAGCGAGGTAGTCAAACAATCGCAATGCGCGTCTATGAGCCGCTTTATTTCAATGATCAGATTTATGTGAGCAAGCATCACTCTGTTGAGATCAGAGAATGCGGTAAACCCCATACCCTCACTCATCAAGATTCCCCTTATCGGGTGCAATCGAAGTCGTGTGATGTGATTGGACTGGCCGACAATATTTGGTTGGCTATCAAGGATTTTGCTAAATATATTGTGACTATCGTACCATCTGGGCCTTCTGTTGAAGTCTCTTTACCGAAATCAGAGGGAGAATCGCCCGCTATGCCCATACTGGAAAGGACTTTTTTAAAAATCCCAACCTTAAAAGCGGGAAAACGTGCTTTATTGCTTCAATGGTTTAATGGTAAAGCGCCTTACCACGTACAGATCACGACTGCTGATAAAGGGGTGTTATGGGAAACGGAGACGACTGCTCAATCGGTGAAAACGGCTGAGATTGATTTTAAAGCGGGAGAGCGTTATTGGCTGATTGTTACGGCGGCTAATCATGCTCAAGAACCGATTGAATTGGGATTTAAGGCTGTGGCAAGACTGCCTGATTATCCTGCACGCTTGCAGGATCAAAGTTTGCCTGAAAACCTGCGTCGTACTTTACAAGCTGGGTGGTTGGCAGAACAAGATCGTATTCAATGGTCGTTTGAAGCCTATCAACAAGTGTCTGATATTGCTGAATATTATGGGCCGGCGCGGGCATTGCGGGAGGCTTTGGGGCATTATTGAAGATAATAGCGTTTTCCTTTTGCGTAAAAAACATTTTTGTAGGGGCAAGCCCTTGTGGTTGCCCTTGCTTCCCCTGTTTTGTATTTAAAACAAAGGAAAAATGCGATATCAGCTCTATTTAATTATCTATGACATTGACAAGCAGGCAATTGTAAAATGGAAACCGTAGAAAAATACCGAGTTCACGTTCAGAAACTCATTGAAAAATACGGACATTGTTCCTCTAATGATGTTGAAACACAAATCATCACCGATGAAAAACATGATCACTATCAATTAGTTCATGTGGGTTGGTGTAATAATCGGCGTACTTATGGGTGCGTCTTGCATATTGATCTTAAAAACGACAAAATATGGATTCAACATGATGGTACAGAAATCGGAATGGCTAATGAATTGGTGGCATTAGGTGTGCCTAAAGAAGACATCGTCTTGGCTTTTCATGCGCCCTATAAGAGGCCGTATACTGGTTTTGGTTTGGGGTGTTAAATCTAAACACATTTCTTGGTTTATTTTTTCACCCTATTTTTATTGCGGAAAAGGAGGAATGGTGGGCAAACGGGCGGTGAAATCTGGGTTGATATTGAGTTCATTGCGGCCCGTTTACCCACCCTACAAATCTGGGGTGAAAAAAAAAGTCATTCCGTACCTGAAATTTAACACCCCAGCCTTTGCAGCAATCCGATCAATCCGCTGTACTCGGTTTAAATCGGCAACTTACAATAGGCCTTTGCACCAATCCGATCATTCCCCTGATCTGTTGTACTCGGTTGACATACTATGAAACTCTTACTCAAATGGCAGATTTTACTGCCCTTATTAAAAAAAATCGTGAATGGATTAGCCTGGATTTATAGGCCTTTTCACCCCTTATTCGCCTTTATCAATAGATTATGGCAACGCTTATCGCCATTTTATAAAAACGTGGTTTTCGGTTTATTGATTACCTTGCTATTGATTGGATTACGTCATGGGCAATGGATATCAGAACTGGAAGATTTAAGTGTTGATTGGATGATGACACTTTATCGCGGCGACTTGGTTAAAGAGAATACGCCGCCTTTTGTCATACTGGATATTGATGAGGAGACTTATCAAGCTTGGGGAGAACCGTTTATAACCCCTCGCGATAAATTATTGAAATTATTACACTTTGCGGTTCAAGCGCAAGCCAAGTTGATTATTGTCGATATTGCTATCGACGAGCAACCGCATCTAGCTAAAGGCTTGTTGCACCCCCATGATTTAGCCCTACAATACTATTTAGCCGATTATGATAAAAGGTATTGCAGCGATTCGGATTGCCCTGCGATTTTATTGACGCGAACTTTTCGATTACCAAAAGGGATAAAACCTTTCAATCCCAATACGCCGCCTTATTATCTGGCGCAACGGCCTAGTTTTTTAGATAAGATTGTGATGCGTTCTTCTTATATTTATTGGGGCAGTACACAATTTGAACGAGAACATGATCGCCTCTTGCGCCGCTGGAATTTATGGATACCCACTTGCACGCAAATGGTTTCTGATATCATTCCGTCAATGCCCCTATTAGCCGCGACATTATTGGTTGAAGAGGAAAAATCCGGTGTACTGCCCTGCTCTTGTCGCTTGCGCCATCATTTGAATTATTTTCTGCCCAATTGTCAAAAAAGTCCGCAAAAATGGACAAGTGATGGATTACGGCATAAACCGACAGAATTTGTCGTCTCTCAAGATTTAGTGTTTGACTTACACCCAACACGCCTTAGCCGCCGTATGCTTTATACGATTCCTTGGTATTTAAATCCGGGTAAAACACTACCGACAGTCTCTGATGGACGGGAATTGCTCACTATCATGTCTGCGAACAAGATTTTAAATAAAAGCGTGAGCGATAAAGCCTTACGTGACAGTGTGACGATTATCGGTGGGAGTTATTTAGCCGGGCGCGATTGGCACGCGACACCCTTAGGCTGGATGCCAGGTTTGCTGGTTTTAGTCAATAGCATCCAATCATTATTACAATATGGTATCTTGCAACCCCCTTCCAATTGGTGGATATTATTATTTGCCACAATACTGATTATGTTGACCAGTTGGCTATTGATTCAATACGGCCAATTATGGGGCGCGATTTATTCCGTTTTTTTGATAATCGCCCTGATCCCATTGAGTTTTGTGCTATTCAAATATGGCATTTGGCTGAGTTTTGCGATACCTTGGGCAGCCGTTCAATTACGACAAATGATTGATTTTTAAGTCTTCCAAAGCTATTGGAGTGCAAAATTTATTTTGCGGCACCAAATGGCAAACGAAAGTTTGCACTCCAAAATAAAGTTGTTCCGATAGAGGAAAAGCTTTATTCTTTATTTGATGTAAGTGACACCAGTCTCTTCAGGTATTGTCAGAGTACCCACTTCCTTGACATAGTTCACAAACGATTCCGCATAGTCAAAATAGGTATCAATACCCCGCCCATCTTCTACAACTTGAGCAAAGGTGGTATAACCATCTTTGCCGCTGGCCAGAAAAGAGATAGCCCCCACTTTGTACATTTTAGCCGGATCAATAGGCGACCACTCGCCCTTCTCATCTCGGAGGTCAAGCTGGGTAACACGTTGATTCGTCGGGCGTTTTACTTCAATGGTATAACGGATAGCGGCCACGTAAGGAAAAGAACCGTCAGAACCGCCCTTATCAAGGTAATTATTCAAGGCATCTTCAAGCACTTGCTTGACTTCTGCTCCGCTCATCTCCAACACATAAAGTGTGTTACTAAATGGCAGTAAGGTGTAGGCTGTTTCAATGGTAATATCACCCTTGGAGAGATCCATACGCACCCCACCGGCATTTTGAATCACGATATCCACACCATAGTTTCTACTATTCAATTGCAGGAGATAGCCTTCTGCAATGATAGGGACAATCTGGCTGCCATTAGGTAGTTCAACACCCGAGTCATGAGTGCCGGGTATACGAATATGCAATAAGTTCTCGGCCGCTTGCCCAATGACTTCTTGGGAGAGTTCTTCCACCTGTTCGGTATAGGCGACTAATTGTTGAGCTATGACGGGATCGGGTTTGACAATGTCGATATTGGGGTTGTTGGCAATAATAGCCTCAATATTGGCTTGTGTCTTTGCATCCACCGGTTTTCTCTCGCCATTGGTATCCCACTGTTGAAAGCTATCGCCAACCAACAAAACCGGATTGCCTTGACATTCTGTGACAAGCCCCTTGTCATCAAAAGCCACATTCAAAGAACCCACCACATAAGAATATTGCCATGCGTGGGCAATACAAACCGGTTCACCACGAGGTGAAGTCACTTTGGTGGGATAAGGGCCTTTTGAAGTCAGGCCAAGATCAGTTAAATCACCTAAAAGGGTGTGGGAATCACCGCCAATAATCACATCAATGCCGCCAACCTGTTTGGCAAGGGCCTGATCTTGGGTATAGCCGTAATGGGTCATCAGGATGATTTTATTGATGCCCTTGTCTTCGAGTTCTTTAACCATTTTTGTGGCCGTTTCGACTTCACCCGAGAACTTTAAGTCCTTACCGGGTGAGGAACTATAAAGGGTTTTCAGGGTGTCTATGCCAATCAGCCCGACTTGTTCACCACCCACCTCTTTAATCAGGTAAGGCTTAACCAGTCCTTTCAATTCCGCACTTTGAGAAAAATCGATATTAGCCGCAATGGCCGGGAAATTGGCCTGTTTGAGAAAGTTCGCTAATACGGCATTGCCATCATCAAATTCATGGTTGCCCAACTCAAAGGCATCAAAGCCGACTGTGTTCATCAGTTTCACATCAGCATCACCTTTAAATAAGGTATAGTACAGTGTACCTTGCAACGCATCCCCACTGTGGAGTACCAGCGGATTTGCCGCACGGTTTCTCAATTCATTAATTTTGCCCGCGACTCTGGCAAAACCACCCAGTTTAACCCGCGTTTCTACGCCGTCAAATTTCAGATCATAGTCTTCTTCCACCAAATGGGAATGATGATCATCGATGTGGAGCAAGTGAACACGAAAAGGGGTGTTCGTGGTGGAACTGGCCTGATTCTCATCCTGACAGCCCTGCGTTCCAAAAATCAGAACGCCTGTTAAGACAGGCACAAGAGGTAATCTCTTGTTTGTAAAAGGTTTTGTCATATTGTGATGCCTATTGTTGTTTAAAAATAAATGTAGGGTGGGTAAGTTCGTTTCGACGAAGTCGAAACGAACTTGCCCACCATCTAAGTTTTGGTGTTTGTCAAAGGCCTCTAACTCAAATACGGATTAAAAAATGTTATTTAACAATAGCGAAGGTATTGAATGTGAATAGAACATTTATCCCCTTTCACCTACTCATAAAGCATAATATCCCCAATGATTTGGGCCCATTCACCAAATTCAGGCACTTCAAATAACACCGAACCTATGGCACGTTGCATATCGGAGACTAACATCACACCGATCTCACGGTGTTTAAATCGCCCAGCGAATTTAAGTATATTACCATAAATTTCTTGGCAATTGGCTTGATCTTGAGATCGAATAGCTAATCCAACTAGGGCCGCGGCAACGGCATATTTTAAATCAATTTCTTGAGGGGGTTGCACAGCTTCGCCCCGTAAAATCGCGTCTATATCAGGCAGATTATCTAAATTAGCAATAAAGGCATTTAATTCAATGCCCGCCGCCGGGCCGACACAGGCCTGCAAAGCCCCTAACAATAAATCAGGATGATCACAAAATTTTTTTAATGCACGGTGTGCAAATTCCCAAGATCGGGGCGAGGGAAAAGCGACAGGATTATGGGCAGGATCAAAATCGAATAATAATTCGGGACGAAATCTTAAAAAGGCAATGATTCTGTCATCGATTTTATGTTGATAAGCCCAGGCTACCCAATCATCTAAATAAACATCAACCTCAAAATGAGAAAAGCGATTCGCTAAAGGGGCCGGCATCGTATACGTCACGCCCCGATCACCTTGACGATTACCGGCCGCGATAATAGCCCACCCTTCAGGCACTTGGTACTCGCCTAAACGGCGATCTAAAATCAACTGATAAGCGGCCGCCGAGACACTGGGCACAGCTGACGTGATTTCATCTAAAAATAAAATGCCTCTCGAAGCATGGCGCTTCACATCAGGCAATAAGGCCGGCACAGCCCATTCAACATGATTACCGACTCGAAACGGAATACCGCGTAAATCACTCGGTTCCATTTGCGAAAGGCGAATATCGATCACAGGCGCCTGATGTTTAGCGGCCACCTGTGCAACAATTTGAGATTTCCCCACACCAGGCGGCCCCCATAACATCACCGGAGTATGATGGCCTTCATAAGTGCTTAAAAATTCACGTTCTAAAATAATGCTTAATTGGGCAGGGCGCATAGTTTTGTTTAATAGAGGATTAATGGTGAAAGGCAAATGATGGAAAGGGTTTATGAAAACCGTTATTTTCGTGAAGTTTGATCTTAGTATTATTATATAACGCAAGAGACGCAAGAGACGCAAGAGACGCAAGAGACACTTCGATTTTTTTTTGAGAAACGAGTATTTTTAGCGTCTTTAGCGTCTTTAGCGTCTTTAGCGTTTATTTTTTATCGTAATAAAACCAAATCTAACGGGCAAAGCGATGCCACGCAAAATTGCGTGAAAAAAAGATTGATTCAAATTTTCAGGTCTATTTGAATGGGTTGTAATTAACAATTAACAATTAACAATTAAAAGAAGTCTTTAACCCAATCGGGAAACGCTATATAATGACAAAAAGTACTGATTCATAAAGACGATAAACCGATCAGCATTTGTACGACTAAGAAGGATAGAAGAGTCTTAAGTACCCTCAATGGCACTTTTTAAATTCACCTCTACGTCAGAGATATTGAATTTTCACCAAAATGGGGTAATGAACTGATTCCCGAAATTGTTGTACAAGAAAACCTTGACTTAGCGATATGGAAACATATTGGGCAAGATGAGTATAAATTTACCCTCCAATATTATTATAATCCTAACGATCCGGTTGGGTATTATTGGAGATATGTTGAATGTCCAACACTGGATAAGAAATACCTGAGTCCTGGTTCTTTGTTTTCCATTGAAAATGCAAGTTGTCGGCAAAAAGCGGATATGCACATTTTTATTACAAGTGTTTTTCCTCACTTAATTCGCTTATCTAATATTTATCTGAATGGAATTGAGGGAACAGTAAAAACTCGAAACTTTATACAAAATACAGTTGATGGTATAGAAAAACTGTATAGTGTAACTGGCGATATACAAAAGCTTGGTAAAAAGAATAACTTGAAATTGCATGGAGAATTGCAGGATAATTCAAGGGGTTTTTTACAAGCACAAATAACACAGAGTGCGAAAATTGCTTTTGGTGAAGAATATGAGCACATTGTAGACGGCATTGAACATACAGCCAGTCAAGTCCTCACTGCACTTAAAAGTTGTCATCCGGGAACCCCTAATATTGATGGTTGTGTTGGATTATTTATAGATTTAACTGGAGATGCTATAGGAATAGTTAACAACTTTGCAGCCAGCATACAGTTGAGAAGCAGTACTAAAAAGTTAAATTCCGTTACTTGCACATTAGATTACCTAAGCAAATATTATGGGTTTGGTGGTAACAAGAAAATGTTGGCTGAAAGTGTCGGTTTATCACAAGATGCCAGCAATTTTGCCATTAAAGATGTTTTAGCAAAGGTAAATGTTTGTAATTCCTCAAATATGGATTACACATTATCGCTGATTGAGCGGTATCAAGAGCTGATAAGAACAACCAACTCGCTCAATGATATTAGTCAGAAGCCAGAGCCGTAATTTGAAGGGTGGATATTGAGGCCTCACATATCCACCCAATGTTATCTTTTTACCATTGCTTGGGTCTTTTCGATTCGTTGGAATTTTTAATTAGAAGCGTCTTGTCGGCGATCTGACTGTATTCGTTGGGCCTGGGGTGTTAAAATTTTTATTCGGAAAGGAGGAATGGTGGGCAAGCGGTGATATTTTGGGTTAATATTGAGTTCATTGTCGCCCCCCTTACCCACCCTACAAATCGGGGGTGAAAGTAGCCAAAATAGCTGAAACTTAACACCCCAGCCTCTCCAATCTCCTTAAATAACCTCTAAAAAAAGCCTCGTTTTCCATTTAACCCTCCAGCAAATACGACGCTCCCATTAATGGTGAGAAGAACTACCCAAAAAAATCTACCCTTGACTTCCCGATAATTCTCCCCCAAAACAAATCATTCTGGTTAAATATTGCCACTACAACCTTTATATCAGCCTATCAATACAATTCAAGTCGGGCGAATTATTCAATTATTCAATTCTTATTTCCTCTACTCAAATTAATAATGATAAAATATTAAATATGAAAATACATTCCCTCAAAATTCAGAATTTTCGTGCTATTGAAAATAGCACGTTTGACTTTACCGATAGTCTATCTCAACCTAAAAAAATCAATTTGATTGTTGGCCCTAATGGCAGTGGCAAAACTTCTGTTTTGGATGCGATTCTTATGGGGGTTCGTCTGCTTGAGAATCCCTTAAAGCCGCGTCTAAGAGACGCTTTGGAATTTTCTGTTGCCCAAATTGTTCGTGGTAGCGGTTCGCCTGCCAAAATAGAGTTTGAATATGAGCGAACTGAAGATGAGGGGCGTGCGATTAATGACGTTTTTACCGCCTTAGAAAAAGAACCCCCTTTTCGATTTAATCAAAATGAAGCCCCAATCTCTACGCCAGCACTCGTTGTTTGGACATATCCTAAAAAAGGACATTTTTATGGGCATAGAAATTTTTCAGTTGAGTCTGCAAATAGTTTGACAGAAGTGCTTGGTGCGAGAGGACAAATCGCTGAAGCGGTGAGTCAAAAACTGATACCACCTAGTTTATTTCAACGTGTCGGTGGTGTTTGTTATCTTGAACAACGGCGGGAACTCAAGCCTGTCAAAAATCTGTCCTTAGAACCGTTAGAGAAATTGCCTTTTGATGATGTCTTGTCTTGGCTAAGTGTTTATTATAGAAAACATTTTAATTGGAATACCGACAAATATGGTGAATCTTATTGGCATCAAATCCAGAGATTATTTAATCAAGTTTGTTTTCCGGTTAAATTAATCAGACTGGAATCCGGCCCAGATTTTGATACTTTAATTGTTGAAAAGAATCATACCGAATATGATCTCCTGCAAATGAGTTCTGGTGAACATCAAGTGTTAAGAATCTTAGTTGGCATGGTAGCCGAAGTCGCCATCAACTCTATCGTCCTTATTGACGAAGTTGAACTACATTTACATCCCGTTTGGCAAGAAAGATTAATTGAAACCTTGAGGGAAGAACCCTTCAATAATCAATATATTTTTACGACGCACTCCCCGATTGTCCAACAGTTGTTTTTTGAAAACGAAATAATAGAATTAGGTGAATTAGGAGAGCCTCAATAATGCCAGTCTCAAAGCAAGCACTTAACATTTTAGTTGAGGGTGAAGATAAGAGTCCTGAATTAGCCTTTTTTAAACGCGCAATCCGAAAAATATTCACGGATAAGGGATTGTCTATTATTCCTAATATTATAGAAGTAGGGGGGAGTTCTGCTTTTACCCCTTATGCCAGGCTTGGTTATCAATATTCTCGCGTTCATCAATCTATACCTGTATTGGCAATAGCGGATAGTGACTATCGAATTCATTTAAATAAACAATCTGAGGCTAATCACGAATTAATCAGGACTAAAAAGCCTAAAATCCTGTATTGGAAGAGACACGAATGGGAAAACTATTTGCTTGAAGAAACGGATTACCTCGCAACTTGGATAAATCAAATTCCCATCAAAAAGGAAACCTCTAATACCACTTGTGCAAAGTGTTATCGAAAATTTGAGAAACCAGCCAGTTCGATAAGATTAGATAATTGTTTAGAACACTATTTTCAAAGATCGATCAAGGCTGAATATTGGGAATGTTTAAAGTTTAATCTTGCTATTCAAATCAAAAAATATCCTGCTATAGAAAAGCCGGTCGATTTTGAGCATAAAACTATCAATGAAGTTAAACAATGGTTTTTAAATCAAGCTTTTAAATCAGAACAAGTCGTCAAATTGAAACCAAAACCACCACACCTTTTTGACGACATTATGGCAGAACTACCGTGGGAAACTTGGCTAAATCAACCTCACCTCATTCAATTTGATAAAGCGAAACAACGATTCCGAGGGAAAGAGGCTTTCAACCGACTTTGCCAATGTATACAAGATGAATTTGGGGTTCATAACTTTGGAAAAGAATTGTTAATACAAGAGATGTTAGGAAATCTGGCTACAAATAGCTCATCAACAATATTTAAAGATTTACAAAATTTACTGCTATCAGAATTAGCAAACGTAGCCAGCTAGGCTGGGCGCACCTATCGTTGTCAACACTTGTTTCATCATGAAATAGCCAGAGATTCATTGAATCAGGCGATTGCTTTAACGCGATCTCTTAAAAAATCAATAGAACGCTGATATTTAGCTTCGCTGACCTTCGGGCTGATCTATCATGATTGATACTGATTTATTAATCAGCGTAAATCATGACAATCAGCACAATCAGCGTTCTATCAAGTTTTTAGATTTGTTCAAAGCTTCATTTCTATAAGATTACCGTTTAAACCCACAACCTCTTTACGGATAAAACCATAAGCTTGTGTCTAATGTTCAGAATTTCATTTGTTCATCATATCGAGCCTGTAACGCAAAATGTTAACTTTTTATACTGCCTATGTATAAAGATTATTTTCGGACAACTCTATTAAATTCAAAAGGGCAAGCACAAGGCCCCATTGTTTTTTTTGCGTTATTTAAAAGCTTCTGGCTTCATCAAACCTCAATTCGCCTTCATCAAAAATCCTTAACACCTATCAGTTTTCTCTCATTGTATGTAGAGACGCGATGCCTCGCGTCTCCTCCAAGCCGAGACGCGATGCTGAGACGCGAAGCATCGCGTCTCTACAGACAATGAGTTAGATAAAACTGATAGGTGGTAAGGTCAAAAATCCACTCACTGTGACAAATCGACTGATTATTGCTACTCTTTTAGTTAATACTCTCCCAATTAACAATAAGAGGCGATTAACCATGTTGAATTTTGAAATCTATTTTAAACCGAGCCTTAGCATGAAGGCCTTACGCCTACTCTCTTTTTTACTGATATTGACCGCATTATTTATAGGGCAATCCGCCTTCGCGGCTATCAGTATAACGGCTGGCAATGATCAACAAGTGAATGCTGGCTTGGCCTCTGCGGATATTGTGTTTGCCCTCACGGATGAAGAGGGGAATCCTAGCACAGGTGCCACGGTGAATTTTACCCTAGCCGATTCTGAGGCCAATGCCATTGAAAACGGTTTAACCCCTGATATCGCTATCAGTGATGATAAAGGAGAGGTGTCTACTCGTCTTGTGGGTAGGGGCAGTCTGGGTGATTACACGATCACAGCGATTTTTGGAAGCGATGCCGCGCAAACTGCTCAGGCGCGTATCACAATCATTCCTGGTAGCGTTGTTCACTTGACAACGATTGAAGGCCAGCATCAAAATATTTCCAAAGGAAAGCCTTCTGCTAACATCCATTTTGCCTTAACCGATGCCTTTAATAATCGGGTACCTGGGGAAGTGGTTAATTTCTATGTCAAAACGCCAACGGGTGAAACCACTAACACTGGACTTGATCCCAGTACAGCCACCAGTAATGGCTACGGACAAGTGACAACACGCTTAGCCATCACCGAACTGAAAGGCACTTACACCATAACGGCCGCATTAGCCAGCGAAGGTACACTGATCGCACGCGCTTTTATACAAGTCATACCCGCCGCCGCGGCTATCACGGTTGTCGATGGGGGCAATCAAATGGTACCCGCAGGCGCGGATTCTAGCGATATCACCTTTTCAGTCATTGATGAACAAGGCAATCCCAAAACGGGCCTCACCGTGAATTTTAATCTAGTCGATCCGAAGGGGAATCCCATCAGTGAAGACGGATTAACCGCTTATACGGCCGAAACCGATGATAATGGGCAAGCCATCACCCGTCTCAAAGGCACGCACACCGTTGGCAATCATACCCTGACTGGCGTATTAGAAAACAATACCGCACTGTTCATTGGCACATCAGTCATAGTTGTCGCAGGTAGCGCCGCTCAATTAACAGTGATTGAAGGCGAGAATCAAACCCTCTCAGGCGGCAAAATGTCGGCCATGATTCGTTTCAAATTGACCGATGCCTTCAAGAATGCCCTATCAGGAGAAGTGATCAATTTTCAACTCAAAACGCCAACAGGAGAGTTTATCGGCACAGGGCTTTCCACCACGCTAGCGACGACGAATATCAACGGAGAAGTCAGTCTGCGTTTACAAGTCCCTGAAACGCAAGGGACTTATACCCTAATAGCCACACTGGCCACATCTGAAACGCTAACCGCTCATGTCACCTTGCAAGTGACAGAGGCCCTCCCCACATTACCGAGTTTAGGATTTGGCGCGGCCGTCGATAAAAGTGGTCAACCCATTACCACCACCGCCCGTTTTTATGGAGGCACAGCCCAAAACCCCGGTCATTTCAATCAAGAAATCGTTTTAGAAAACGCAGATCAAACGGTCTCCATTCAAGGCATGATAAAAGTAGATAGCCGTCATATTGGGCAACCGGCCGATATTCTAGTTGTCGTCAGCTACCAATCCATTGCTCCTCCTCCTGTCACAATCATGCTCATGCTTGGCGAAGCATCCGCGCCACTTTGGGATGGGCAATTAGGGCATTTAATCCCATTTAAGCGCGTTGATAACTTACCTGAAAGCTATCTACTCAAGATATATGAAGGGACATTTGGCGGGCTAAGCGGTAAAGTGCAGATTTACTTCGGCTATCGTTTAGATAATGGGATTATTGTGTACAACGCCAATGAAGTGATCAGTATCTTGCTGAAATAGTCTATTTCATTATTTTCAAAAAGGATAGAACGCTGATTTGACTGATTGTCATGATTTCGGCTTCAGTTCAATCAAATCAGTGTTCTAGGCCCCTATCAGTCTGGCCCGACGCTTTCAACATTCGAGGTTCAAGTTTTTCTGAAAAAACTTGAACCTCGAATAGAGTTCACAGAGCATAAACGGATGAGCATTTCAACACGGCCTTGAGTAAGGCCCCTTTATCATCGATCGTTAATTTTTTTCTGGGAGAAGCCAACATGAAACATCCATTTATATTTGATCCCGATAAAGCGGTAGAAACAATACTTTATATTGCAAACAAAGTACAAGGCACTGACTTTCATCGTATTTCAAAGCTGATGTACTTTGCCGATAAAATTCGTTTAGAAGAATCTGGCCGTTTTATTTGTGGTGATAGCTACATGGCTATGAAACATGGACCAGTGCCTTGCAAGACGTATGATATCTTAAAATCCATGCGTGGCGAAGGTTTGGTGTCTGTCATAGAATCTGCCAAGAACTCGTTTACAGTTGAAGAGAAAAACATTGTGAAGCCACTGAGAGAGGCGGATTTAGATTATTTTAGTGAATCTGATTTAGCGTGTTTGAATAAAGTGATTAGTGAATATGGCGACTTATCCTTTTGGAAACTGACTGAATTAAGCCATGATAGTGCTTGGCAATCTGCTGACGAAAACGATTGTATAGAAATTGAACAAATTGTTGGAACGATTGCTAATGCAGAACTTTTACTTGAACATCTAAAAGACCGTTTTCCGGGGTAATTCATTGTGAATCAAGGACAAATCCAAAAGTGGCAAGTATTTTACTTATTTTGCCACTATGCTTTACCGAATCCAAAACATAAATACGTGGTGATTGTTTGTGTGGAACCGCTTTTATTGGGGTTTATGATTAATTGCAAGGCCGTTTCACGAGAGTTCGCGCCTTCATAAATAGCCGTTGTGGCAATGTCATAAAGCGGTGACATACAAATCGTGTCGCCGTCTGTCAACACCGATAAATTTTTGGTATGCATATCTTCATGAGCAATCACCATTGAATAAAAATAATATTTGAGCAAAATCAACCGCTCGCTTTTCAGCGTTAAATATTCCTTAATGGTTTTAAACAATTGTTCTGAAGAGATTTGATATTTGGTTTCACTATTTAGCCCAACAAGGGTAGCCAATTCTTCATAAGAAAATTTATACCCTTTGTATCTATCATAACGTTTAACAATGTAATGATATTCCTCATCTGTTGGATTTTTAATAATCCCATTCCAAGGCACATCAAAACCCAATTCATTTTTAGCAAAGCTCATAAACAAATGTTCATTAATCGCTAAATGGGGTAAATAATATTCACTTTCAGGATGAGCCCTTGAGGGATGATAAGGTTTAATAAAATAGTGACTGGCCTCATTTTTGTTCGGTTGACGAATACCGTTATCCGCCATCACGACAGAAAGTTTATGTTGAAACCCCGATAAACCAGATGGGCGAAAATGTTTCAAGTGATTATTGTTTGGCGGAAAGAGCGTTTTATCCTCTATTTTGAGCGCCCTATCTAACACATTTGGAAAATCATTCTCGCCAAGGATTTCAGCTTTAACATTCGCATAACTGAAAGAGTCTACCTTCTCATCAAATAGCAACGCGGTTTTAGAAAACTGTAAATCCCCATAAATATCGTTTAACAGTGGCAACAGATCAAAATCATTAGCAGAACCCGCTTTTTTTTCCAACAGTTTCCTATCCTGCCCCTCAGGTATCACTTGTTCAAAGGCATTAAACATTCTCTCACTCACAAAAAACCTTTCACTCAATGGCAAGTCTAGTGATACTGGCTTCACGTCTTCTTGACAAAGATAATCGCTATCGTAAGCAAACTGATGTTGCCCCTTTTCAAAATAGAGATAGCCAACGAATTGCTCTTTTTTATAAACCCATAAAAAATGACGGAAACGGGATTGAGGGGAAATGAATGGCTTATCGGTTGTGATTGGATTGTTCATAATATTAAATATAAAAAAATACCTTAATTGACGTTCATTTCAAAAAGATCAGTGTCTTAATCATTTTCAAGGTTTGATATAGCGTTTCCCGATTGAATGAACCGAAGGTCGGCTACGCTAAGTACAAATCATTATCGTTCCCAATTTATTTTGCGGCCTTCTTTTCAAACCCAATTTATTTTGCGGTTCGATTTTCTTGATCTAGCGTTTCCCACTTCGCCTTCGCAAAATAAATTTGGAACGAAAAAGGCCTTCACAAAATAAATTTGTAACGAAAATTAAATTTGTACGTCATGAGATCGGGAAACGCTATAGAACGCTGATTTGACTGATTGTCATGATTTTTCCACGCAAAAGTTTTGGCGTGGAACGCTATTTTTAATGCCCACATTGTTCTTCACATGGCATACCATCTCCATCCCCATCTATTTTTACACTTGGACAATTATGCAAATAATATCTGGCTTCTTCACAAGAATCCATTTCTGAACAATACACTTTACCGGCACAATGATACTGTTGAGAATGAGATGAAAGCTCCGGGGTTTCAATCTGGGGAATTTCTATCTGGGGTGGCGGCGATGAAATAATCTTAGAAATTCCGTAAACGAAAAAGATAAGAAATAGCATAAATCCCACTAGAAGTTTTCCGAATGAAATTCTATTTTTTGCTCGTTTTCTTGACAACCGTTTAGGTTCTTTTTTCACGCCTTCAATAGTCGCATTGTAAGCACTATATTTACCTTTCTGACTTGAGGTGGTTTTTTTTAAGTGGTAATAAATAATATCACCCACTTTAGGGCGACGACTGATTTTGCCAAACGCGCTGATATGAATAAATATATTTTCAGCAGCATTTTCTGGCAGTATAAAACCAAATCCCCTTTCATCATTCCAAGTGAATAAAACACCTTTTTGTAAAGCATTTTGTGATTCGATTTTCTGTTTCATATTAACTCCGATATGATGTTCTTTGGTTTTAGAATTGGTTAGCCAATTTGTTGAGCATGCAATTCTGCCACGGAAATACACGGAAATACACGGAATATTTCTGTGTTCTTCGGTGTATTTCCGTGGCTAATAGTGTTTCTTGTGCGAAATTAGCCCCGTTTCACAATCTCAATCTCCTCCGCCGTTAACCCATACAACTGATAAACCCATTCATCAATCTGCCTATCTGTCGCCTCAATCCGCCGTTTCAAAAGCGTTTTGGTTTGTGGGGCTTTTTCGGCGGCGAGTTGTTTGTTGAAAGCGAGCATTTGTTCAACAAGTTGTACGATTTTATCATGGTTAGCTTTGTCGCTTGGGTTATCGAAATCAATTGTGCGAATAGGAAATGTGAGTAAATCTTTGACTAATAGCTTTGGAAAGGTGCCTTTAAAAGCATTTGCTGAAGTATTCAAATGGTAAAACGAAATGAATTTGGAATTGATGATGCCTAAAATAAAAGCGAGTTCATATCCCTTTTCAGATTCCTTTTTTTTAAGTCTAATACCATCAACAGAATTTGAAAACACAAAATCACTCTCCGTCATGGTGGCTTGAATTATCCCTTTATTTGTGACTTCTCTAACTAAAATTCTCGAACCCGTGAACCACTCAGGTGTTCTAGGTTCAGCGAGCCACTCCCCATAATCAACATACATGCCTTTCCAATCAATGACGTATCTATTAATTTCTCTTCCTCCGATTAAAGGCTTATGTGTCTGTTTTGTTTTTGTTGAGCTATGAAAAATTTTTCTTTGCGACTCTTCTCCTTTCTGTTTGGGTTTTCCCTTGCCCTTTTGATAAATTTTAACCCCCCATACAACGCTTGCATATTCTGATAGTGGCATACTAAGCGAGTCGATTTTGTCAAGGAGCTTTGTTATTTTTGGTTCACAATACACTGAAAACCGGTATGCTGGCTGTATTTCTATCTCTTTTTGAGCCAAAAAATAGGAGAACTTTTCCTTTTTATCCCACCTTTCGACTAAAAATTGGGTTTCCTTCGGTTCAGTCTTTTTTGAAATCAAAATCAATGTTTCTACAGTAGCACTAACAAAAGTATTTTTAGGTGCAATAACGACATTTTTTAGGATTGTTTTAGAAACGATAAACTGACGAAGCGCCTCATTATATTGAGAAGCAACCCAAGCTGATGGCACAATCATACCAAAATAGCCATTTTTCTTGCTCAGATAATAGGCTTTTTCAATAAATAAAGGATACGTGTCAATTTGATATTGAGCAGTCGTCTGTCTTTCACGTAAATAATCTATTTCTAATGAAGAAAGCAAGGCACCATAAGGCGGATTCCCAATCACGGCATCAAAGCCACCCGTTTTCAAAATCTCGGCAAATTCAGTCTCCCAATCAAAGGCGTTAATCCGATAGAGGGTTTCTTCATCTAATAAACCGAGTTGTTGGCCTTGATAAAAATCAGTGCTAATCAGTGAGTTACCACATTTTATATTCTTATCTAAGTCGGGCAAGACACGTTCTTTCCATAAGGATAATTGGGGAAATAGGTTTTGTTCATTTTCTAAGAGCCTGTTCAATATCTTTTTAGAAGTAAAGAAATAAAGGCTAAAACCACCATTTGAGCAGAAGTGTCTAGTTTGCGTTCACAATTTTTCCAAAGTCTGTGACATTTTTCTAACCAAG